>Ga0209081_1002194_pt1 | contig 11412 bp, 9 predicted proteins | sample GOMGulsemesocosm_4_FD_184636 | JGI IMG/M metagenome (GOLD analysis project Ga0209081, IMG submission 184636) | Methane-oxidizing microbial communities from mesocosms in the Gulf of Mexico - GOM15B Gulf of Mexico (SPAdes) (version 2) | ecosystem: Environmental > Aquatic > Marine > Cold seeps... | reverse complement strand
TCTAACTCCCAACACCAAGCGGCCTGAGGCAAAGATAATTGTGGATATACAAGCGTTAGCGCAGACCGTTCCCGTTGAAGGTGTTGTCAACCTTGAGGGCATTGATTTCGTCAAAAACGGTGATGAATACTTAACTTTCTGTCTGGGCAGTGAGCACTACGGTGTCGAGATTTTGTCGGTTAAGGAAATTCGTGGTTGGGAGCGCCCCACACTAATCCCAAATTCTCCCGACTATGTGAAAGGCGTCATTAATATTCGTGGCATTATTATTCCAATCATAGACCTGCGAATGCGCTTTTCAGTGGGGGAGGCTGTTTACAGTAATACCACGGTGGTTATTGTTGTGAGCTTAGACAACGATTCAATGAATTGTATGATGGGTTTTGTCGTCGATGCGGTCTCAGATGTATTAAATGTTGAGGCGGGTGATGTAAAAAAGGCACCAGATTTTGGCGGCACCCTGCCGAGCGACATGGTCGAAGGTTTGGTAAATGTCGGTGTTAATGTTGTAACCATTATTTCTACCGAGCAATTGCTAACCTTGGAGGACGATTAAAATGCCTCACACTTTAGTTGTTGCTGACCAAGAGTACCTTACCTTTAAACTGGGGAAAGAGGAGTTTGGCGTAGACATACTCTCCGTGCAAGAAATACGAGAGTGGTCTCCAGTTACCGAAATTCCGAATACCCCTGATTATCTAAAAGGTGTGATCAATCTGCGGGGCGTTATTGTGCCCATTGTTGATTTGCACCAGCGTTTTAACCGCACGAGTAAAGAATACGACGCCACCACCGTTGTCATCGTTTTGCAGGGCGTGGTGCGCGAGAAAAAATCCATGGTGGGCGTTGTTGTTGATGAAGTGTCTGACGTCTACAAGGTTGACAATACTGCAGTAAAGGAAGCGCCAGATTTTGGCAGTCGAATTGATAACCGTTTTTTAAAGGGAATGGCTGTCATGGAAGACAACATGATTATTTTATTGGACGCGTTGCGCTTGTTGGACGTGGAAGATTTATTTGACAGTGAAAAAACAGGTAGCCTCTAATGACACCAAAACAGACAAAACAAGTTCAAGAGAGTTGGAAAAAAGTTGCTCTTATTTCCGAGCAGGCTGCCGACATTTTTTATACTAAGCTGTTCGAAAAAATGCCAGAGCTCCAGTCTCTTTTTAAGACAGATATGGAAGAGCAGGGCAAAAAATTAATGACGATGATCGGTAGCGCTGTAGCGCTGCTGAACAAACCCGATAAATTGATACCAGTGGTCCAGCAGCTGGGCGAGCGGCACGGCACTTACGGTGTGGAACCGGCACATTACGATGTGGTGGGTGCGGCATTGTTAGAAACGCTTGAGGCCGGCTTAGGTGATGATTTCACCGCGCCGTTGAAGCAGGCTTGGACTGAAGTTTATGGCCTTCTGGCCAGCACCATGATTGAAGCGGCTGAGAGTGCTTCAGCAACGAATTCAAATAATGATACAGCTAGTGAGATAGAGGGTAAGGCTATGGGTAAGAAGGACAACAGTGCATTTTATCAAGGAGCTCTGGATCAATCGAGCACCCCTATTGTAATGGTCGATAGAGACTTAATTATCACCTACGCTAACGCCGCCACTGTAAAATTGCTGAAAGATAACGAAGCCACTTTTCAGATTAAATACCCAGGTTTTAGTGCCGACAATATTATAGGTGCTTGTATCGACGGGTTTCATAAAGACCCTGCTCATCAGCGAAAAATATTGGACGACCCAAAGAACCTGCCCTGGCAGGCCGATATCCAAATTGAGCATTTACAATTTGAGCTTAATGTCACCGCCATTACGAGTGCCTCTGGAGAGTACCTAGGTAACTCATTGGAGTGGTCGGATGTCACGGATGTGCGCGCTCAGGCTGATAAGGCGGCACGTTTGCAGGGCGCTGTGGATCAATCCGGCACTGCTCAGGTAATGGTTGATCGCGACCTTATCATTACCTATGCCAATACGGCGACTCTGGAATTACTGAAAGGTCATGAAGAGACTTTTCAAAAGAAATACCCTGGGTTTGTGGCCAGTGAAGAGGCGATTATCGGCACTTGTATTGATAATTTCCATAAAGACCCCAAGCACCAGCGAAAGATTTTGGACGACCCTAAAAATCTACCTTGGAAGGCCGATATTCAAGTTGAGCATCTCACTTTTGAATTGAATGTTACCGCGATAGAAGACCTTAGCGGAAACTACGTAGGCAACTCACTCGAGTGGGTAGATGTCACCGCCATGCGGGCGGCGGCTGATAAGGCTGTACGTTTGCAGGCCTCTGTAGATCAATCGGGCACGGCTCAAGTAATGATTAATCGCGATTTTATCATTACCTATGCCAATGCAGCGACCATGAAATTGTTGAAGGATCATGAGCCTACCTTCCAGAAGAAATACCCTGGATTTGTGGCCACTGAAAGCGCGCTCATTGGCGCTTGTATTGATGGCTTCCATAAAGACCCGTCGCACCAGCGCAGGCTGCTAGATGATCCGAAGAACCTGCCCTGGAAGGCCGATATTCAAGTAGAGCATCTAACCTTTGAGTTAAATGTTACTGCCGTTATAGACGGCAGCGGTAACTATGTAGGCAATTCACTTGAGTGGCAGCATGTGACAGAAGCTCGAGCGGCGGCCAACAAGTCGGCGCAATTGCAGGGTGCGATTGATCAGTCGGGCACGGCTACGATGATGATTGATCGCGACTTGAACATCACCTACTACAACAAGTCCACATTAGTCTTATTGCAAAAGCACGAGGCTACGTTCGCAACGGCTTTTCCTGGTTTTCGAGCATCAGATGAGTTCTTGATGGGCAACTGTATCGACAGTTTCCATGCTAATCCCGCGCATCAGCGGAAAATATTGGGTGATATCAACAACTTGCCTTGGCAATCAGACATTAAAGTGGCCGATTTAATTTTCCAGCTCAATGTTACCGGTATTTTAAACCTTGAAGGTGAGCACATCGGTTGCGCGCTGGAGTGGCAAGACATGACGGAAGAGCGAGCGAACCAGATTGAAGTGGGCCGGCTCAGTTCAGCGGTAGAGGGTATGACCACCAACCTGATGATGGCCGATACAAAAGGTAATATTGTTTACATTAACCCCTCGGTTGAAGCCATGATGATGCGACGTGAGGCGCAATTGCGCACGGTGTTACCCGCGTTTAGAGTGGATAAAATAGTGGGATCAAATTTTGATATTTTCCATAAAAATCCCGCTCATCAACAGAATTTGCTAGGAAACCCAGACAATCTTCCCTTTAAATCAGACATTACCGTGGCAGGTTTGGAATTTGGCTTGATTGCTATTGCCTTGAAAGATAGTAGCGGCAATCACGTGGGCACCGGCATTCAATGGGAAGACAATACAGAAGAGATGGACGCTCAGCGACAGATTGAACAGTTGATTTCGGCGGCCGCGAAAGGCGAGTTAGACAGCCGAATTGATACCGCAGAATACACCGGTTTCATGGCGCAGTTAGGCAACGGTATTAACGGCTTAATGGACAACGTGGTTGAACCTGTTGCCGCGGCCATCACCGTGGCTGAAGCGCTGGCTGAAGGAGACCTTTGTTCCACGATGGATGGTGAATACGGCGGGCAATTCTTGACGCTCGCCAACGCGATGAATTCGTCTTTGGGTAATTTGTTGAACATGGTGACCGAAATTCGCGAAGCTTCCACCAATGTATTTGGCGCCGCTCGGGAAATTGCTCAGGGTAACAATGACCTTAGTCAGCGTACTGAATCGCAAGCTTCAAGTCTGGAAGAAACCGCGTCGGCAATGGAGGAGTTAACCACTACCGTACAGCAGAACGCCGAGAACGCTTCTGAGGCGACCAAGTTAGCGAATGCAGTAATGCAGAAAGCCAGCAGTGGTGGTGAAGTGGTACAAAATGCCGTAACTGCCATGGAGGAAATTAATACCTCCAGTAAGAAGATAGCGGACATTATTGGTGTGATCGACGAGATCGCTTTCCAAACCAACTTGCTGGCCTTGAACGCCGCAGTGGAAGCCGCGCGAGCCGGTGAACAGGGTCGAGGTTTTGCGGTGGTAGCCGCAGAGGTTCGTAATTTAGCAGGACGCAGTGCCGCGGCGGCAAAAGAAATTAAGGGCTTGATCAGCGACAGCGTTGACGCGGTGGGTAAGGGCACCAAATTGGTGGATGAAACCGGCCAAACCTTTGGCGTGCTGGTGGAGTCGGTGACTGAGGTGGTAACGATGATTTCGGATATAAACAGCGCCAGTACCGAGCAGGCCGCGGGAATTAACGAAGTCAGTCAAGCCATTTCCCAGATGGATGAAATGACTCAGCAAAACGCGGCACTGGTAGAAGAAGCGAGTGCGTCGAGTAAAGCCATGGAAGAGCAGTCTCAAGGATTGCTTGACCAGGTGAGCTTTTTCAATACCGGAGAGCAAGCCGGTGGCGCGCCAGCGGGGATTAGAACAGCCCCCAAAGCTAAAGCCGCACAACGCCCAAGAGCCGCTGCGCCAGTTTCCCGGGGCGGTGATGACGATTGGAAGGAGTTTTGATTTCGGAGGCTAAGGTTCGTGCCAATAAGTACACTTTAAGTGATCGTGAATTTAGTTTTATTTGCAAACTTGTGTATGACTCAACAGGCATTGTGCTTGACGAGCGCAAACGTGAGATGGTGTATCGCCGTCTCATGCGGCGCACGCGTGATTTAAGGCTCGACAGCTTTTCAGACTATTGTAAATTGCTTAAGAATGAAGAAGCTTTAGAGCTGCCGAATTTCACCAATGCCATCACCACAAACTTGACCAGCTTCTTTCGCGAATCTCATCATTTTGATCACTTGCGAGATGTAATGCTGCCCGACATGCTTAAGCAGCAACGCAGGGAGAACGATGGCCGTCGTTTGAGAATTTGGTCGTCTGCCTGTTCAACGGGCGAAGAACCTTATAGTACGGCGATTACTTTGTTGGAGGCCTTGGGGTCAGAAATCAGCTCTTGGGATGCGCGTATTTTGGCGACGGATCTCGATTCCAATGTTGTGGCAACCGGTAGTGCGGGTGTTTACAAGGAAGACCGCATCAAGGACCTCGACGCAAGATTGCAACGAAAATGGTTTCATGAGGGGCTTGGGGATAATCGCGGTTTTGTAAAGGTCGATAAAAAAATGTCGCAGCTCATAACCTTTAAAACGCTAAATCTTTTACACGACTGGCCAATGCAGGGGCCGTTTGATGTTATTTTTTGCCGCAACGTAATGATTTATTTTGATAAAGAAACCCAACATAAGCTCATCCTTCGCTACTTTGATTTACTGCGGCCTGGGGGCTTGTTGTTTTTGGGGCACAGTGAAAGCATGCCAAAAGAAATTAGCCAGTTTGAATTTTTGGGGAAAACAATGTTCAGGCGGCCTGAGTAAAATCATGACAAGCTTACTTAACCGACTTGAGGCAAACCTAGATACCTGCCTAGAGGGCTTTGAAGGTATTAATCGCTTTTGGGATCGGCGACGTAACGTTGTGGTAGCCAAGATTTTGCCGGGCGAATTTTATGTGACGAAAAACAGTGAGATGATTGCTACCACCCTAGGTTCTTGCGTGTCTGCTTGTATTTGGGACCCTGCGGTGGCCATTGGGGGGATGAACCATTTTATGCTGCCCTTGACAGACAAACAAAGTAAAAATGTGACTTGGGGTAACGTCGCAAGTGACGCGACCCGATATGGCAACTATGCTATGGAGCATATGATAAACGAATTGCTGAAACACGGCGCTAGCCGCCATCGTCTACAGGCTAAGGTGTTTGGTGGTGCCAAGGTGCTTCGACACCTAACCGACGTAGGTGAGAGGAATGCGAGTTTTGTATTGCAATACCTGAAGGAAGAGAACATCGCTTTACTTGGCGAAGACCTTAATGATATACACCCTCGAAAAGTCTTGTTCGATCCTATTTCTGGAAAAGTACTACTGAAGCATTTGCGTTCAATGCACAATGACACCATCACGAGTCGTGAGCGCAGCTATCAAGATGGTCTGGGCAAAGCACCCGTTGGCGGTGATGTGGAATTGTTTTAATAGGCATGCTATTGAAGCCCCTAAAGCCCGTGGTATATTAGCGATAGATTCTATTTAATGAGAGTGAAGTAAACTCATGGCAAAAAAAATACGAGTGCTAATTGTTGATGATTCGGAGTTAATAAGGGTTCTCCTAAATGAAATTCTTTCCTCTGATAGTGGCATAGAAGTTGTTGGCTTGGCCGATGACCCCTATGACGCGCGGGATAAAATCAAGTTGTTGGCCCCTGATGTGATTACTCTCGATATTGAAATGCCGCGCATGGATGGCATTACGTTTCTGAGTAATATCATGCGCCTTCGGCCGATGCCCGTTGTCATGATCTCTACCCTGACGCAAAAAGGGGCCGACGCGACAATGCAGGCCTTGGAATTAGGGGCTATCGATTTTGTTTCAAAGCCCACGGCCGATGTTCAAAGCAAGCTGCCTGAGTTGAGTGCAGAGATCATCGCTAAGGTTAAAAATGCCGCTAAAGCAAATTTGGTGGCCTTGGAACACAGCGTGAACCCGCCTTATATCGCCCAAGCACCGGCCATATCAAAAGGCAGCAAACCTGGAGGCCGAATTAAACTGATTGCGATCGGCGCTTCCACCGGTGGCACAGAGGCTACGAAAGAAGTGCTCGGAGGCCTGCCCGAGAATATGCCTCCCATTGTTGTTGTACAGCACATGCCCGCTGGTTTTACGGCATCTTATTCCCGCCGTTTAGACAAACTAGTAAAACTCAAGGTAGAAGAATTTATTGGCCCGAGTCAGGTGCTCGAACCGAATCACGTCTATGTTGCCAACGGCGATCGCCACATGCGTATTCAGCAGAGAGCGGGCATTCTTAGGGCTTTTTCTGAAGATGGCGAGCCCGTTAATCGACACATGCCATCGGTAGATGTGTTGTTCGACTCTGTGGCTGAGAGTTGTGGGGAGCACGGCTTAGGCATAATTTTAACGGGCATGGGAATAGATGGCGCTTCAGGCCTTGGCAAAATGCGTGCGAGTGGCGCGCAGACCGCAGCGCAAGATGAAGAGAGCTCTGTGGTATGGGGAATGCCTAGAGTTGCGGTTCAGCAAGGTGCTGCCGCCGATGTTTTAGCCCTAAAAGACATTAGCCGGTATTTGGTTAAGAACACTTATGGCAACAGCTAGTGATTTTGAAGGAAGGGTGTAGGGGATGGTCGGGTTGTTGGTTAAAGACTATTTAGTAGCGCTCATTTTGAGTGTGGTGTCTTTGTTGGTCATGTTGTTTGTGGCGATTCAATGGCTAGCGGTTTTAATGCTAGTGCTTACCGTCGGCGCTTGGATGTTTTGCGCCATTGCGGTTTCTCAGAAGAGCTTGGTTGCTGATAATACAAGTACGGTGTTCAGTGATGATGCTCGGGGGGAGTTGTTAAAGATTGGCAATCATATTGAAGAAATTCTGAACGAAGAAGTCTCGCTGGTAGACGAGCACATCAAGAGAATTGGCGCCTTAATTGAAGATTCCACCTTGCTTCTGCAGGAGAGCTTTTCCAAAGTCGTGGATAGAGCTCGAGATCAGTCGGAGATGTCCCTTGAATTGGTGAACAGCATTCACGGTGACCAGCAGGAAGGCAATAGCGACGGCTATGTCATTAGCGAATTTATCACGAAAACCGATACGATCATTCAGTACTATGTGGATCTTTTAGTCGATATTAGTGAAAAAAGTATTGGTGCAATTCACCGAATTAACGACATGACCAAACATATGGAGGGAATGTTTTCTATTCTTGACGATGTTAAAAGTATGGCCGATCAGACTAATTTACTCGCCTTGAACGCGGCCATTGAAGCCGCTCGAGCGGGCGACGTGGGAAGGGGCTTTGCCGTGGTGGCCGACGAGGTTCGCGCGCTCTCCCTAACGTCAGCCAAGCTCAACGATCAAATTCGCGAAAAAATTGAGCAATCGAAACTTCTGATCACTGAAGTCAGCAATCAGGTGGGGGGCATTGCCAGTCTTGATATGAACGCGGCAATTGAGGGTAAAGACGCCATAGATCAAATGCTGGGAAAAATTGAATCTCTGAATATTAAAACTGAGTCAATGCTGGTTGATCTAAGGGAGGCAAGTGGCGGTATTAATGAAGAAATTAATCGTTCTATGCGAGCACTGCAGTTTGAGGATATTGTCAATCAGTTGTCGAGTCACATTAGTCTTCGTTTAGAGCACATTCATGAGGTAGCCGTTTTTTCCCACAATCAAGTGGCCAACGCTAGTGACGAGGAAAGTTTAAGGCAAGTGGCCAATGAGTTGACCGAGCTGCGCGACCGCTTCCACGCCCAAAATATTGCTAAAAAGGTGGAGCAAGTCTCCATGGACGAAGGCGACATAGAGCTCTTTTAGGGTTTCACGGGCATCAAAGCGGCAGCTCTGTGGTGTACTTTACTTGCTTCAGAGCGAAGGTGGAGTTCACCGAGGCTACGTTGGGTAAATGCACCAAGCTGCGCTTAAGCAATTTTTCATAATGCTCAACATTATCAACGACAACTTTCAGCACATAGTCTTTATCTCCGCTGGTAGAATAGCACTCCACCACCTCTGGCACATTTTGTACCGCAGTCTCGAAGGCGTTCAGCGAATCTTCCGCATGACTTTTAATGATTAAATAGGCGTAAACCGTCACTGAGAGGTCCAGTTTTTTGGGGTCTAGTAAAGTGACCTTGCCCTTAATAATGCCCTCCGCTTCTAATCGTTTGATGCGCCGCCAGCAGGGCGTGTGTGAAAGCCCTACCTTTTCACCTAGATCGGCCATGGAGTAATCGGCATTTTCTTGTAATGTGCGGAGTATTTTGCGATCGAAGTCGTCCAGCACAAATTGATTTTTCATCCTAAATACCGCTTCTTAGAGTTGAGAACATCCTAATTCTAGCGGTTTTATTTTTAATGTCACTGGATGATTACATCTGAGCTTAACGAAGGTGGTCTAGAGGTAGCTCCGTTTTGTAGCAGATGGGCTTGAGGGAAAAACTGCTTTTCACGTGGTTTATGCCCTCCAGCTGAGTGAGTTTTTCGTCGAGAAAGGCTTGGTAGGAATGCAGATCTGGGGCCACAACGCGCATTAAATAGTCGAAGTCGCCAGTCATTAGGTAGCATTCCATCACTTCCGGCCATTCACTCACTTGCTTGGCAAATTTGTCTAACTCCCTTTTTACTTGATGGTCCAGAGTCACTTGAATAAACACTGTTACGGGCAGACCGGCTTTATTGGGGTCCATCAAGGTCACTCGGCGGCTTATATAGCCTTGCTCTTCTAGGTGCTTAACTCGACGTGAGCAGGGGGAAGGCGACAGACACACTTGCTCGGCCAGCTCAATGTTGGCTATGCCTGCATCGGCTTGCAGCAGGGTGAGAATTTTGCGGTCAATGGCGTCCAGCTTGTAGTCGTTCATGTGTACTTCTGCTTAATAGAGGGGGTAGTACTAGCGTCTCTAAATTGAGCTCTGCTGTAAAGTGTTCTGCTAGGAAATGCTGATAATTTAGCGATATTCTAAGCTTAGTGTATTTTCGCGCGATTATTGACTAATATTTTTCAATATCAAGCTATTAATCGTTGTTGTTCCGGCTGTCAGGTGCCGACTTTGGCAGGATTCTCTAGTCCTTCTCGTGCTAATTTTCACTTCACTCATATAATTATAAAACCATTACAAATACTGTGTTGAGGTATTCGATGAAAGCAGAATTTATTACCAGTGCCAACTTGCCCATTCCTACATTCAGTGTACTCAACGCCGACGGTGTTGTAAGTCCTGGCGCTGAGCTTGCCCCTCTGACTGAGAGCAAGGCACGCAAAATGTACAGCGACATGCTTTTCACTCGTGTTTTGGACGAGCGCATGGTTGCCGCACAGCGCCAAGGTCGCTTGAGCTTTTATCTAACTTGCACGGGTGAAGAGGCCGCTGTGATGGGCACCGCCGCAGCCTTCAGCGAGCACGACATGATCATGGGACAATACCGTGAGCAGGCGGCTCTGCGTTTTCGCGGTTTCACCACAAAGCAGTTCATGAATCAGATGTTCAGCAATGAACTCGACTTAGGCAAGGGCCGACAGATGCCGATTCATTACGGCAGTCGAGCGCTTAATTTCATGACCATTAGCTCGCCTCTTGGAACCCAAATTCCACAGGCGGCCGGTTACGCCTACGGCCAAAAGTTGCAAGGGAAAGAAGCCTGCACCCTATGTTATTTTGGCGACGGCGCGGCCTCCGAAGGTGATTTTCACGCGGGCCTGAACATGGCCGCTGTGCTGAAATGCCCAGTGGTGTTTGTGGCTCGAAATAACGGTTACGCCATATCCACTCCCACCAGTGAGCAATTCGCCGGAGACGGTATCGCCTCGCGCGGTGTGGGTTATGGAATTAAGACCATTCGTGTCGACGGCAATGACATTCTCGCCACCTACACCGCAGCGGTTGCCGCGCGTGCAATGGCACTGGCGAACAATGAGCCGGTTTTGATCGAAACGATGAGTTATCGCTTGGGTGCGCATTCAACCTCAGATGACCCCAGTGGCTACAGAAGTCGTGAAGAAGAAGATAAGTGGCGCGACAAAGACCCCATAAATCGCATGAAAAATTGGCTGCTGGCCCAAGGTTGGTGGAGTGAAGACGAAGAAAAATCCACCTTGGAAGAATATCGTAGTGAAGTGCTCGCCACTATGAAAAGCGAAGAAAAACACCCCTCGCCAAAACTGGAGGAGTTGATTAACGACGTTTATGACGTGCCACCCGCGCACTTGCAAGCGCAATATGAATCACTGAAAAAACACATAGAACTCTATCCAGAATATTATCCAGCCACCTCGGGGAGACTGTAAGCATGGCGAAAATGAATCTACTCCAGGCCGTGAATAACGCGCTGGAAACGGCCATGACTGACAACGATCGCGTAGTCTGTCTCGGTGAAGACATTGGCAAATTTGGCGGTGTATTCCGTGCGACCAGTAACCTCCAGGAAAAATTTGGCCGTGACCGTGTCTTCAATACGCCGCTAACAGAACAAGGTATAGCGGGCTTTGCCATTGGCTTGGCGGCGCAGGGCGCGGTGCCCGTGGCGGAAATACAATTTGCCGATTACATTTTTCCTGCCTTTGATCAAATTGTTAACGAAGCCGCAAAATTTCGCTACCGCAGCGGCAATGAATTTGATGTTGCTGGGCTTACATTCAGAACCCCCTACGGTGGCGGCATAGCCGGAGGGCTGTATCATTCACAGTCACCAGAAGCCTATTTTTGTCACACTCCAGGCTTAAAAATTGTTGTGCCCAGCACTCCGTATCAAGCTAAAGGTTTGCTGCTGGCGGCTATTCGTGACCCTAACCCCGTATTGTTT
>Ga0209081_1002191_pt1 | contig 11424 bp, 9 predicted proteins | sample GOMGulsemesocosm_4_FD_184636 | JGI IMG/M metagenome (GOLD analysis project Ga0209081, IMG submission 184636) | Methane-oxidizing microbial communities from mesocosms in the Gulf of Mexico - GOM15B Gulf of Mexico (SPAdes) (version 2) | ecosystem: Environmental > Aquatic > Marine > Cold seeps... | reverse complement strand
GACCCGTTAGCTCAGCTGGTAGAGCATCTCCCTTTTAAGGAGGTGGCCGATGGTTCGAATCCATCACGGGTCACCATTTATAAATGTTTAATAAACTCCTATAAATCAGATCAAAAAAGTAAATTTTTATAAAAAAATAGATATCCTATCTTTATAACTTATATAAGATCTAGGATTACTTTAAATGTTTAAAGCGAAAAGTCTATATCATCTAATTGTCTACAGTATTCTATTTATTATTATATTAACTTCTTTTTTTACATTTATCATAATTAGTAATACTCACGAAGAACTACAAGATAAAATTCTTACACTTAAAACAGACTATTATAATAATCAAAAAGAACTAATAAAAAATGATGTTAATTCTGTAATCAAGTTCATTAACTTTTATCATTCTAAATATAAAGATACTAAAAATAGTAAAAAAATACAAAAAGAAATATTAGAAGTACTAGAAGCTTTAGAAAAATTAAGAATAAATGATAATATTAATGAATATATATTTATCTATAAATTCAATGGAATTTTATTATATCACCCAATAAAAAGAGACCAAATTGGTAAAAATTTAATTAATACCACAGATATCAGAGGTAAAAAAGTTATAAAAGAGCTAATTATTGTTTCTAACGAATCACAAGGTGGTTATGTAGATTATATTTGGTATAAACCTGATATTAAAAAGAACGTAAATAAGATTTCTTATGCTAACTCGTATAATGAATGGGGATGGACAATAGGTAAAGGTGTTTACTTAGATAAAATTGATAAATTAGTATTAACAAAAGAAGATGAGTATAATCAAAAAATATCAGATTATACTTTGCAAATCATATCATTAACAATTATGTTAGTTCTTTATTCTATATTTATTTACAAAAATGCAACCATACTAATTTTAAATGATGTGAAAGAAATTGGAAAATATTTTAAAGAATCACAAAAAAATGATGCACCAATAAATCAAAATAGAATTATTTTTGGTGAATTTAAAGTAATTGCGAATTATGCAACATCAGCTATGAATAATATAAAGCTTAAAACACATATGCTTGAAGATTTAAATAAAAATCTAGAGTATAAAGTTGATGAAAAAACAAAAGAACTTACAAAATTGATTGAATCACAAAAAACATTTATTAAAAATTCTGTTCATGAAATCAATACACCTTTATCTATAATACAAACAAACATTGATTTACTAAAAATGAAAGTTCCTGAAAATAAATATATAACACATATTGAATCAGGTGCAAAGATTATTCAATATATTTATGATGATTTATCATATTTAATAAGAAAAGATAGAGTTATTTACCAAAAAGAATATTTAAATTTATCAAATATTGTTATTAATCGGTTAGATTTCTTCTCTGAAATTGCAAAATCAAACTCTTTATATTTTGTTACAAATATTCAAGAAGATATTTATATAAAATTTAATATTACAGAATTTCAAAGAGTCATAGATAACAATATATCAAATGCAATTAAGTACTCATATACTAAATCACCAATATTTGTTAGATTAGATTATATAGATGATAATGAAGTTGAATTCTCAATTACAACTCACTCTAAAAAAATAGAATATCAAAGTAAGATATTTGATGATTTCTATAGAGAAAACTCTGCACGAGGTGGATTTGGTCTTGGTTTAAAAATTGTGAAAGAGATATGTGACAAAAATTTAGTTACAATTAAATTAGACTCAAATGACAAAGAAACAAAATTTACTTATAGGTTTAAAATAAATGAAGATACTATTACTTGAAGATGAATTAATGTTAAATAACGCTATATGTGAGTATTTAAAAGGTATTGGACATATGGTTGAAAGTTTTACTGATGGACAAGAAATTATTGACTCAGTTGATACATCATTTGATTTATTAATAATGGATATAAATGTTCCAACAAAAGATGGTTTTGTAATATTAAGTGAGCTAAATGCTAAAAAAATATATATCCCTACTATATATATATCTGCATTAATAGATATAGAAGATATTAGTAAAGCATATGATTTAGGATGTAGAGAGTATATTAAAAAACCCTTTCATCTAGAAGAGCTTGGTATTAAAATAAATCAACTACTAAAAAAAGATCAATGTAATACATCACATATAAAGCTTTCTGAGAATTATTCTTATGCAAAAGATACTCAAACTCTATATTTTAATAGTGAACCACAAAACCTTACAAAGAAACAATTTGAAATAATTCATATATTAGCACTCAATATCAATATGATTGTTGACTTTGAAAGATTCAGAATTGATATTTGGGAGGGAGAGAATATAGACAATCCTACAATTAGAGCAGAAATATCTCGATTAAAAAAAGCATTAAAAGAAGACTTCATAAAAAATATTAGAGGTTTAGGATATAAAGTAGATAGATATTATTCAGTTTAATAAAGCCTTTAAATAAGGTCTTTATTAAATTATTTGATACATTAATACTACATTATAAAAAAGAATTCAAAAAAAATGAATTCAATTGCTATCTTTTTGCTATCTAGACTAATTATACTTTCAATGCTAATTATTAAACGATGTAGGTTGTTTAATAAAAATAATTAAGGAGAGCAGCATGAGTCCAGAAAAAGCACAAGCATACTGGAAAGAAAATATTTCTATGATTATCAAACTATTAGTAGTTTGGTTTGTAGTTTCTTTCGGTTGTGGTATTTTATTTATTAACGAGCTTAACGCTATTGAAATCAGTGGAGTTAAATTAGGATTTTGGTTTGCACAGCAAGGTGCAATATATGTATTTGTTATATTAATTTTTGTTTACGTTAAAGTAATGGCAGGAATTGACGAAAAATACGGCGTACACGAGTAGAAAGGAAAAAATATGGAATTACAATCATTAATCTACCTATTCGTAGGTGTTACATTTGCAATATATATTGGAATTGCACTTTGGGCTAAAGCTGGTTCAACAAAAGAGTTTTACGTTGCTGGTGGTGGAGTTCACCCAGTTGCAAACGGTATGGCTACAGCAGCTGACTGGATGTCTGCGGCTTCATTTATTTCACTTGCGGGAATTATTTCTTTCAAGGGTTCTGATGGTGGTGCTTACTTAATGGGTTGGACAGGTGGATACGTTCTACTTGCAATGTTATTAGCTCCTTACTTAAGAAAATTTGGTAAATTTACTGTACCTGACTTCGTTGGTGACAGATATTATTCTGATACTGCAAGACTTGTTGCTGTTATTGGTGTTATTTTTGTATCGTTTACATATGTTGCAGGACAAATGAGAGGGGTTGGGATTGTTTTCTCAAGATTCTTACAAGTTGATGTAAATACTGGTGTTCTTATCGGTATGGGTATTGTATTCTTCTATTCTGTTTTAGGTGGAATGAAAGGTATTACATATACACAAGTTGCTCAATATGTTGTTATGATCTTTGCATATATGATTCCTGCAATCTTCATTTCATTACAAGTTACTGATACATTCTTACCTCAATTAGGTATTTTTGCTCAAACAACTTTTGCATTTGATTCTGGAGTACAAGTTATTCCTGAAGGTACTTATCTATTACATGCACTTGATACTGCTGTAACTGATTTAGGTTTTGGTGCTTATACACAACCAGGTAACTTATGGAATACATTTATGTTAACTACAGCGTTAATGTTAGGAACTGCTGGTTTACCTCACGTTATTGTTAGATTCTTTACAGTACCAACTGTACAAGATGCTAGAATATCTGCAGGATGGGCTTTATTATTTATTGCGATTATGTATACAACTATTTCTTCAGTTGCTGCATTCTCAAGAGTAAACCTAATTAAAAATGTTCAAAATGTTGAATATGCTGCATTTGTTGAAGGTAATTTAACACATCCAGATGGAACACCTAATAATGGTGGATGGTTCAAAACTTGGGAACAAGGTGGACTATTAGCATGGACTGATAGAAATGGCGATGGTAAAATTCAATATGCTCCAGGTGCAGCATTTGATGGTAAAAAAGGAAAACCTGTATTTGATGGTAAAGAAATTGCTGGAAATGGTAATAGAGCTACTACAAATGGTAAAGCAACTGCAAATAGCGGAAAAATTGAAAATGAATTATACGTAGATAGAGATATCATGGTACTTGCGAATCCTGAAATTGCTAACTTACCTAACTGGGTAATTGCATTCATTGCAGCTGGTGGTCTTGCAGCAGCATTATCAACAGCAGCAGGTCTATTACTTGTAATTGCTTCAGCTATTTCACACGATTTAATGGGTCAAGTATTATTTAAAGATAAAGAAACTGGAAAATCAACATTAACTGAGAAATCAGAATTAATGTGGGCTAGAATCTCAGCGATAGTTGCTATTTGTGTTGCTGGTTACTTAGGAATTAACCCTCCTGGTTTTGTTGCACAAGTTGTTGCACTAGCCTTTGGTATTGCTTCAGCAGCATTCTTCCCTACAATTATCCTTGGGATCTTTGATAAGAGAATGAATAAAGAAGGTGCAATTGCTGGTATTTTAACTGGTCTAGTTGTAACAATTGGATATGCAATCTACTTCATCTGGGGTCCAGGAACACCTGATGAGTACTTCTTAGGAATTTCTCCAGCTAGTTTTGGTACTATTGGTACAATCCTACATGTTATCGTAGCATTTGGTATATCTAGAATGACTCCTCCTCCTCCACAAGAGATTCAAGATCTTGTTGAGAGTATTAGAATTCCTTCAGGTGTTGGTGAAGCTGTAGATCACTAATCACTTTTACTAAAAAGTATACCTTCGGGTATACTTTTAGTATTTTTTTATGTTATCATTTTATAATATAAAAAAATACTAACTCAAGGAATCTAAATGAGCCTTCAAGATCAAGAAGCCTTTCTTTCAAATATTCATCCCTTCGAAGTTTTAGACGAAAATCAAATCAACAATTGTATCAAACATATGGATATAGCTTATTATCCAAAAGACAGAGTTTTAATTTCTCCAGAAAAAATATCTGATCATTTCTTTATAATTATCAAAGGTTCAGTATATGAATATAAAGAAGATGAAGTTGTAATGGATTTTCATCAAGAAGATTCCTTTGATGCTAATTCACTTATTTATAATGAAACAAAAAATACATTTAAAGTACATGAAGATTTAATTTGTTATGAACTTGAAAAAGCTACATTTCTAAAATTAATTGAAGAAAATGAAAAATTTAAAGATTTCTTTCTAAAGAATCTTGTTAATAAACTTCAGACATTAAAAGATAAAGAGTACACATCAGAGCTATCATCATTTATGATTGCAAAAGTTGATGATACAATTATTCATGAAGCATGTATCGTAGACGAGAATACAAAACTAATAGATGCAATTGAAAAATCTATGGCATTTAAGACATCAACAATAATTGTCAAAAAAGAAGATGCAACTTATGGAATAATTACAGATTCACTTTTAAAAGTAAAAGTATTATTAGAAGGTAGAACATTAGATATTCCCGTAAAAGAAATTGCAATTTTCCCATTAATGACTGTTTTTAATGATGACTATTTATTTGAAGCATTAACAGTATTAATAAAAAGAAATATAAAAAGAATTGGTGTTACAAATTCTCAAGGTGAAATGATTGGGATACTTGAACAAATTGATGTTTTATCTCATTTTGCTAATAATACATATGTAGTTGATACAAAAATTAAAAAAGCTAAAACGATAGAAGATCTTAAGAGTTCAAGTAATGATTTAATTAATATTATAAAAAATTTACAAACAAAAGGCGTAAAAGTAAATCATATTTCTAATTTAATTGGTCAGTTAAATACAAAAGTTTACCAAAAATTATATCACTTAGTAGTACCAGAAGAATTACAAAAAAATGCATGTTTAATTGTAATGGGAAGTGAGGGAAGAAATGAACAAATTATTAAAACTGACCAAGATAATGCATTAGTTGTAAAAGATGGTATTGATGCAAAACTCTATAGACCATATATGGAACAATTAACTGCACATCTTATTGATTTTGGATATCCTCCTTGCGAAGGTAATATTATGGTTTCAAACCCATTTTGGTGTAAAACAGTTAGTGAATATAAAGATGAAACAAGAAGATGGATTGAAGCACCTGATATGCAAAACTATATGGATTTAGCAATCTTCTTTGATTCATTTGCAGTTGCAGGAGATAAAGATTTATTAATTAAATTAAAAGATGATTTATTTAATAAGCTTCATGATAAAGATGTATTTATGGCATATTTTGCAAGAGCAACACTTACTTTTGATACTCCAAGTACTGTTGCAAACTTTATGACTAAAGTTCATTATATTGATATTAAAAAAACTGCTGTATTCCCTATTGTTCAAGGAATACGTTCTTTAGCATTAAGAGAAAAAATTAGAGAAACAACAACAGTAAAAAGAATTAAAATATTAGAGCAGAAAAAAGTTTTAGAAAAAGAAAAAGCTGATGAATTACTAGAAGCATTTGATATTGTTAATACACTAAGATTGAAATCACAACTAGAAAAACTTCTTGAAAATAAAGAAATTAATAATGAAATAAATACTCACAATCTTGGAAAAATAGAAAGAGATTTATTAAAAGATTCTTTTAAAATTGTAATAGACTTTAAAAAGTTTATAGCTTACTCATTTAAAACAGATAAGATTTCATAATGTTTTATAATTTTTTTAAAAATTGGAATAGAAAAAAACTAAAAGATAAAAAATATGACTTTTTATTTGATGAAGCAACACCAGGCGAGTATGTATGTCTAGATTGTGAAACGACTGGTCTTAGTCCTAGAAAAGATGAAATATTATCAATTGGTGCAGTTCATATAAAAGACAATAAAGTTATTATGAGAGAAACATTTAATATCTTTGTAAAACCTTCAAAAAATATAAGTGCTGAATCAATTAAAATTCATCGTATAAGACCTGTAGATTTAGAAAATGCAGTAAGTGCTAAAGAAGCAATACTTAAAATACTAGACTTTATAGGTTCACGTCCAATAGTTGGATACTATATTAAATTTGACATTGCAATGATTTCAAAATATACTAAAAAATATATTGGAATAAAATTACCCAATGAAAGTATTGAAGTTTCATCAATGTTTTTCAAATCAAAGAAAAAAACAAGTGAGTATGAATTTATTGATTTAAAATTTGATTCAATTATGAAAGACCTTGACATTCCAGTTCTTGGTAAACATGATGCATTAAATGATGCAATTATGACATCAATGATGTTTCTAAAATTAAAAGACATAACACCTGCAAAAACTACATTTTATACTAGTTAAAATTCTATTTAAGAAAACCTATAAGGAGGATAGATTTTTTATTTATTCTCTCATATATAGCTTCTAAATGTTACTTAAATGATGAGTTAGCACAACTTGAGGAGAATAACTTGTTCAATTTATAATCTACTTCCTTATGCAGTTGGATTCTTAGTTGCTTGTTACTTTATACTTAATTGCTCAAAACTAGAGTAAAAAAACTTTTGATTTTAAAGATTAATTTTTCTCTTTACTAAATGAATCAAGCCTTGATAATCTTGTGAATACAGCTATATTTTTTGATACGGTATGTATATGTTGATTGTAAAACAATAGGATTAGATCCAAAACATATTTCTTACATATTTTTCAGTTACAATATACTAAAAATCAAGGATAGAATATATGTTAGTATTTATTTTAAATGCAGGAAGTTCATCTTTAAAATATCAATTAATGAATCCAGAAACTACTGAAGTTTTAGCTTCAGGAGTTTGTGAGAGAATTGGAATTGATGGTAAACTAATTCATGAAGCAAATGGCAAAAAAACCAAGCAAGAAATTACAATGCCTACGCATAAAGAAGCAATCGAAGTTGTTCTAAATGTATTAACACAAAGCGAAAACAAAGTTATTGATTCAATTACGAAAATTGATGCAATTGGACATAGAGTTGTTCATGGGGGAGAATTCTTCAATAGTTCAGTAATCATAAATGATGATGTAATATCAAAACTAGAAGGACTAATTCCTTTAGCTCCATTACATAATCCCGCAAATATTATGGGCATCAAAATTGCTCAAGAAATTATGCCAGGAAAACCAAATGTTGCTGTATTTGACACAGCCTTCCATCAAACAATGCTAGCAGCAAATTATATGTATGCCCTTCCTTATGAAGATTATAAAGAACATGGTGTAAGAAAATATGGTTTTCATGGAACTTCTCATTATTATGTTTCAAATGAAGCCAAAAAAATGCTAAATAAAGAAGATTCAAAAGTTATTGTATGTCATTTAGGTAACGGTTCTTCTATTTGTGCAGTAAGAGATGGTAAATCAATTGATACTTCCATGGGATTAACACCTTTAGAAGGATTAGTAATGGGTACAAGATCTGGAGATATTGATGCAGGTGTTTTATCTTATTTAATGGATAAAAAAGATATGACTGCACAAGAAATAGTAAATTATCTAAATAAAAAATCTGGACTTTTAGGAGTTTCTGGAATTTCATCAGATTTAAGAGAAATCATAGAAGCAAGTGAAAATGGAAATGAAAGAGCTAAGACAACAATTGATATGAAATGTAATAGAATTAAAAAATATATTTGTTCTTATGCTGGAATGCTTGAAGGTGTAGATGCAATTTGTTTCACAGCAGGAATTGGCGAAAATGCTGATTTAATTAGAGAAAAAGTTTGTAATGGTTTAGAGTTTATGGGTATTGAACTTGATTGTGACAAAAATAGAGTTAGAAATGAAGAGAATAGAGAAATAAATACAGATTCATCAAAAACTAAAATATATGTAATTCCTACTAATGAAGAGCTTGTAATTGCTCAAGATACTTACAAATTAACAAAAGTATAAATAATTAAGCACACTAAGGACTTATAGTCTTAGTGTGTTGTTTTGTATTTTAAATTATAAATTACAGTATTGAGTCATTATTAATTTTGTTTTTTCTATATCTAAACCAGCTTTTGAACTAGCATCCTGTAAACTTTCGTTTTCTTTTAAAAGTCTTAATAAAACTTCTATTTTTTTGTTTGTTTGTATATGTGTAATTGACATATTATTCCTTTTTTTCTCTATTCAAAATAGAGTAATCAAAAGATAAAAATGAGCTTTTTTGTATAAATGTGTAATATCAATGGGCAAAATTGGCAGTAATTAATAAAAGGCATAAAATAACAGATGAAACTCTTATTCATCTTAAGTAAAAATATTATAGCCTAAAAATAAATAAAATGCAAGAGCATATAATTCCTTCATTTATAATTATAAAAATTCAAAATATAAAAAATTTATATCTTAAATAAAGAACAATTATAATGCAAATAGAGAAAGGACTAGCAGCTTTAGTAGTCTATATTTAATTTAGTTTAATTTCTAAGCATTTGGTACAATTTCAATACATTTACATCAAATAAATATCTCTTTAGACACTAAACTATCACGTAGTATTACCAAAAGTCACAATTTGATTTTTTTATTTATTATATGTATATTTTATGTACTTTTAGAAAAATATCATATACAATATATGTAGAATTAAATTATAAAAGCATGCTATGTTAATGCAATGTTTTTTAATTATAATCTATCATCAAAGTTTAAATTAAAAAGGATAACTTAATGGGTTTAATCGAGAGTATTAAAGCAAAAGCAAAATCACAGTTAAGAACTATAGTTCTTCCAGAATCTGAAGATGAGAGAGTGTTAAAGGCTACACAACAAGTTTTAGAAGAGAAGACTGCAAATGTTGTATTAATAGGAAATGAAGCTACTATTAAAACTGATGCTGCGGCATGTGGTGCATTTATTGAAGGCGCTACTATTATAGATCCTAAAAAATTTGATAATATTGACACTTATGTTGATGAATTAGTTGAATTAAGAAAGAAAAAAGGTCTAAGCAGAGAAGAAGCTATGGAAATCATAACTACTGAACCTAGATTTTTTGGTTGTATGATGGTAAGACTTGGAGATGCGGATGGATTAGTTGCAGGTTCAAACTCACCTACTGCTGATGTTTTAAAAGCTGCTATTTATGTAATTAAAACAGCTCCTGGAATAAATACGGTTTCATCTGCATTTATTATGGAAACAGTTGATGGTCAATTTGGAGACAATGGATTAATCCTTTTTGCAGATTGTGCAGTAATCCCAGAACCAAATGCAGAACAATTAGCTGATATTGCATGTGCAACAGCATCAACAGCGGCTTCTGTAGTTGGTCTTGACCCTAGAGTTGCAATGTTATCATTCTCAACAAAAGGAAGTGCAAAACATCCATTAGTTGATAAAGTACAATATGCAGTAGATATTTTAGAAGATAGAAATGTTGACTTCTCTTTTGACGGTGAAATGCAAGCAGATGCTGCTATCGTTGAAGCAATTGGAGCTAAAAAAGCACCAGGTTCAGAAGTAGCTGGAAAAGCAAATGTATTAGTATTCCCTGACTTACAGTCTGGAAATATTGGATATAAACTAGTTCAAAGATTTGCAGGGGCTGCAGCTCATGGACCAGTTGTACAAGGTTTAGCAAAACCTGTTAATGACCTTTCTCGTGGTTGTTCAGTTGAAGATATCTCAAATTTAGTTGCTATTACTGCAACTCAAATCAAATAATTTAAATTAAAAAAAGGAATCAATATATGTTAGTATTTATTTTAAACGCAGGAAGTTCATCTTTAAAGTATCAATTAATGAATCCAGTTTCTCAAGAAACTTTAGCAGTAGGACTTTGTGAAAGAATTGGAATTGATGGAGTTATTAAACACGAATTTGCTAATGATCAAAAACTTAAGGTAGAAGTTGCAATGCCAACTCATAAAGAAGCTATTGAGTTAGTATTAAAAATATTAACACATGGCGAAGGAAAAGTTATCAATTCTATTGATGATATTGATGCAATTGGACATAGAGCTGTTCATGGTGGTGAAGACTTTGCTGGTTCTGTTATGGTTACAGATGCAGTTATTAATAAAATGAAAGAATTAATTCCTTTAGCTCCATTACATAATCCTGCAAATATTATGGGTATGGAAATTTGTCAAGATTTAATGCCAGGTAAGCCAAACGTAGCTGTATTTGATACTGCTTTCCACCAAACTATGCCTGATTATGCATACATGTATCCACTTCCTTATGAGCAATACACTAAAAATGGTGTAAGAAAATATGGTTTCCATGGAACATCTCATTACTTCGTATCAGAAGCTGCAAGAGATATGTTAGATAAAAAACAGAATACTAGAGTTATTGTTTGTCACTTAGGAAATGGTTCTTCTGTTTCTGCAGTTATGGACGGTAAATGTATTGATACTTCTATGGGTCTTACTCCTGTTCAAGGTTTAATGATGGGTACTAGATCTGGGGATATTGGTGCAGGAGCAATTCAGTACATGATGGATACAGAAGGTTTATC
>Ga0209081_1002187_pt1 | contig 11438 bp, 6 predicted proteins | sample GOMGulsemesocosm_4_FD_184636 | JGI IMG/M metagenome (GOLD analysis project Ga0209081, IMG submission 184636) | Methane-oxidizing microbial communities from mesocosms in the Gulf of Mexico - GOM15B Gulf of Mexico (SPAdes) (version 2) | ecosystem: Environmental > Aquatic > Marine > Cold seeps... | reverse complement strand
TTTTAACACACTAGAATTTTAGAGTTAGTTAACATGAAAGAATTTGTTGTGATTCATGACTACTTAGTAACCGAAGCCGTTGTTGGTGACTGGGATGGTCAAGAAGAGATAGTTGCAGAGCGTGTTAATGAAATTTATCACACACTTTATGACTTAGCCGAAGAAGATATAGAAACATCAGTGCTTGAGCAATTGTTAGCACTGATATGGGATACCTGGATAGGGCAAGATGTTTTGCCAGATCTTGAATCTGAAGACATTTATGATTGGTGCCGTCATGTTCTAGATAATAGAGAGCAGCACTTACAAACAGAAGATTATTAATCCAATCTTTCCGCTAAATTTATTTAACCAAAATTGTATAGAAAGTAGTATTTATGGAAACTGAAATTAAAACTGAAATTAAACGTATTAGCACAAAAGATATCATTATTTATTTAACTGAGAAATTCCCAGAATGTTTTTCTGTTAAAGGTCCTGTTAAACCGCTTAAAGTAGGTGTTTTTCAAGATTTAGTAGAAAAACTTAATGATGATGAAACCGTTAGTAAAACTAGGTTGCGTCAAGCATTAAGACATTACACTAGTAGCTGGCGTTACCTTAAAGTAATTAAGCAAGGTTCTTTTCGTGTTGATATTGATGGTAAAGAGGTTGCAGAAATTAATGAAGATCAAGCAAACTATGCCAGTAAAACGTTAAAAGAAAGCCAAGAGAAGTTTGCTAACAAAAAAGCACAAGATAAAAGTAATAAAAAACCTTATAAAAGCAACAAGTCTAAAGGCGAAAATACTAACGACGCCGTAGAAGGTAGAAAAACAGCGACTAAATCGAAAGTAGAAAACTTTAAATCGGTTACCTCAACTAAACGACAAGTTGTTAAAAAAGATTTGCCACCATTAAAACCAGTAGAATCAGATAGTGTTAACGTTGGCAATAAAGTTAAAGTTAAGTTGGGTAATTCACCTATGAACGCCACTATAACTGAAGTCTCGGGTAAGGATATTAGTGTTCAACTTGATTCTGGCATGGTTATAAAAACACAGCTAAAAAATATCTATTCATAAAACTTTATCTGTGAACCTGATCTAACATTAGAAAAGAGTATTGTTTGGAGTAATGTACATGCACAACATTTGTCGTATCGCTCTTGCCGTATCGTTATCGGTAAGTTTTTCACTATCAAGTCTCAGTGTTTTAGCATTTGATGCGACTAAAGTTGAAACGTCATTACCTATTTTAGCTCCCCAAAGTCAGCACTCAGCGGCAAGTAAACGTATTACGGCACGCTTTACTCGCGGTCATTATAAAAAAATCAAAATTAATGATGAATTAACACAAGAGGTTTTTGAACGTTACGTCAAGCAGCTTGATTATTCTCGAAATATTTTTTTAGCCTCAGATATAAATAAATTTCAGAAGCATAGCTTAGAATTTGATGATGCCTTTGCTCGAGGTAAATTATCTTTACCTTATGATATTTATAACTTAAATATGCAGCGTCGCCTTGAACGCTATGAATACGCATTAAATTTACTTAAGTCAGTTAATGTAAAAACAGAATCTGGCACGATAAGTAAATCTCCTTTTGATTTTACTTTAGATGAAGTTTATTCCTACGATCGAGAAAATGCACCTTGGGCAACTTCTACTATTGAACTTGATACGTTATGGCGATTAAAAGTTAAGTCTGATGCCTTAAATTTAACTATTGCAGGTAAAGATTGGCCAAAAGTAAAAGAAGTTTTGACCAAACGCTATAAATACGCAATTAAACGATTAAAACAAAGTGAAAGTGAAGATGTTTTTCAGTTAGTGATGAACAGTTTTGCTCGTGTTGTTGAACCTCATACCTCTTACTTATCACCTAGAAATGCAGAACGTTTTCAAATGGAAATGAACTTATCGCTCGAAGGTATTGGCGCAGTTTTACGTGGAGAAGAAGATTATACTGTGATTCAGAGTGTTGTTAGCGGCGGCCCAGCAGAGCAATCTAAGCAATTAAAATCTAAAGATCGTATTATTGGTGTTGCTCAAGGCGAGGGCGATTTTGAAGATATTATTGGTTGGCGATTAGATGATGTTGTTGAAAAAATAAAGGGACCTAAAGGTACCACGGTACGTTTACAAATATTATCTGGTGAATCTGATGATATTAGTAGCGCTAAAGAAGTTATTATTGTTAGAGATACGATAAAACTAGAGAATAAAGCAGCAAAATCAGAAGTTTATTTTGAAAACAAAGCCGATGAGCAAAGTAAAAAGTTAGGCGTTATTACTATACCTAGTTTTTATAATAACTTATCTCAAGATGTAAAAAAAGAAATTGCCAAGTTAAAAGAACAAGCAGTACAAGGTATTATTATTGATTTACGTGGTAACGGCGGTGGTTCACTACCTGAAGCTATATTATTAACAGGCTTGTTTATTGATAAAGGTCCTGTGGTGCAAATTCGTAGCACAGCAAACCGTGTTGAAGTAGAAAAAGATAAAGATGGCGTAAGTTATTATGGTGGCCCGTTAACCGTAATGGTTGACCGTTACAGTGCTTCAGCTTCAGAAATTTTTGCCGCAGCTATTCAAGATTATGGGCGAGGTATTATCATAGGAGAGCATACGTTTGGCAAAGGCACCGTGCAGCAGCATCGTGGATTGAGTCGAATATATGATCTATATGAAAACCCTTTAGGCAGCATTCAATATACTATCGCTAAGTTTTACCGTATCAACGGTGGTAGCACTCAACACCGTGGCGTATTACCTGATATTGCTTTTCCAACAGCGGTAAACCCTGAAGATTGGGGTGAAAGCAAAGAAGAAAATGCTTTACCTTGGGATCAAATTGACCGAGCTCAATACGGAAAATTAGCTGATGTTACCGAGGATGTTGCTTATTTAACTTCGCTTTATCAACAGCGTATCAAAACTAATAGTGAATTTACTTATTTACTAACAGATATTGAAATTTATAAAGCTGAGAAAGATGACAAAACTGTTTCTTTAAATATAGTAACGCGTAAAGATAAACGTAAAAAAGCTAAAGAAAAGCAGTTAAATCGTACTAATGAGCGCCTTGTTAAAATGGGTAAAGAACAAGTAGCGACACTTGATGACTTACCCGACGACTTAGATAAATTAGATCCGTTTTTAGACGAAACTGCTCGAATAACTTTCGATCTTGCTAATTTAAATAAAGTTGCTAAAAGGTAATTTATTCTGCTTCCTACGCTTTTTTTATACTTTACTATGTAATATTTTGAACCTCAAAATTGATCACCTCAATAAATACATCATGAGGTTAATGTTTGTAAATAAGATATTTATTTTTTATTCTTTGGATTTTTTATGACTAGCTCTTCCAGCCGTTTTTTAGCCGATTATGCCCAAACTAAATTTACTATTGATATGGTTAGTTTAACCATTGAATTAAATGATACCTGTACCCGTATAACTAACGAAATGATGTTTACTCGCCAAGGTCATCATAACGATGCATTAGTGTTAGATGGCGAGCAATTAACGCTTGTTTCAGTTACCTTAGACGATGAAATATTACCTACAACACAATATCAATTATCAGCGCAAAATCTGACCATACACACTAACAAAGATAACTTTAAATTAAATCTTATTACAGAAATAAATCCTGTTGAAAATACTTCATTAGAAGGTTTATTTAAATCAGGTGATGCTTTTTGCAGCCAATGCGAAGCAGAAGGTTTTAGACGTATAAGTTATTATCTTGACCGACCTGATGTAATGGCAACTTTTACCACTAAAGTTATTGGCGATAAAAGTTTATATCCTCATCTATTATCTAACGGCAACAAAATTAATCAAGGCGTGCTTGATGATAATAAGCATTTTGTTACTTGGCATGACCCGTTTCCAAAACCTTGTTATTTGTTCGCGCTAGTTGCTGGCGATTTTGATTTGTTAGTTGATAACTATACAACTAACTCGGGTAGAGAAGTCGCTTTAGAAATATTTGTTGATAAAGGCAATAAGTCGAAATCTTTACATGCGATGGCTTCGTTGAAAAAGTCTATGGCATGGGATGAGCAAACCTTTGGTTTAGAATACGACTTAGACATATACATGATTGTTGCCGTTGATTTTTTCAATATGGGCGCAATGGAAAATAAAGGCTTAAATGTCTTTAATTCAAAATATGTTTTAGCCGACAAAGCCTCAGCAACTGACACCGATTACTTTAATATTGAAGCGGTGATAGCGCATGAATATTTTCATAACTGGACGGGTAATCGAGTTACTTGTCGAGATTGGTTTCAACTTAGCTTAAAAGAAGGTCTAACGGTTTTTCGTGATCAGCAATTTAGTGCTGATATGCATTCAAGTGCAGTTACTCGCATTCAAAATGTTAGGCTATTAAGATCTCAGCAATTTGCTGAAGATGCAGGGCCTATGTCACATCCAATACGTCCTGAAAAGGTATTGGAAATGAATAACTTCTATACGTTAACTGTGTATGAAAAGGGCGCTGAAGTTATTCGAATGCTACATACACTATTAGGGAAAGAAAACTTCCGGCTTGGAATGGATCTGTATTTTGAGCGCTTTGATGGCATGGCAGTAACCTGTGATGATTTTATTAATGCGATGAGTGATGCGTCAGGTAAGGATCTTGAGCAGTTTACATTGTGGTACAGTCAGTCAGGTACACCCACACTTAGGTTGAATGAGTATTTTAACGAACAAAGTGGTGAATACCAATTAACCATTACCCAACTATCGCCGGTAACAGTTAAACAGACAAGTCCCCAAGCATTACTTATCCCTATTAAGCTTGAGTTGATCAGTGCTAATAATGAAAGCCAAGCGCATTTCATTGAATTAAATCAATCAGAACAAATGTTTTCTTTTAAGAGTCTCAGTAATAATGCCTTTAGCGCTAAGCCAACACTGGCTTTATTAGCCGATTTTAGTGCCCCTGTTAAAGTGAATTATAACCAATCAAATGAGGAGTTATTAACCATTGTATCAAAAGCAAAAAATAGCTTTTGTCGATGGGATGCTGGTCAAACGCTTTTGATGTCAACAATATTATCACTTACTAGTGAACCAAATCATGAGATCTCAACACAATTATTAAGCTTATTTAATGATATTTTGAACTCATCAGAAGATGAAGCTTTTATTGCTGAACAGCTAACATTACCAAGTTTTGATGAAGCCGTAACGTTTATTGAAGCCGTTGACCCTGTCGCCTTAGTTTCCGCAATTGAGCAATTGAATTTGTTTATTGCCCAAGGGTTAGAGAGCACTTTTTATGCAAAATTTTTGCAATGCCAAGCCTTGTTACAAGACAATGAACTTAGTGCAGCAAAAGCCGCAGCTTGTAGAGCATTAAAAAACACTTGTTTACGTTACTTATCATCATTAGGTAAAGTAGATGACTTAGTTGAACAGCAGTTTGCAAGTTCAGATAATATGACTGATTCATTAGCCAGTTTAAGTTGTAGTGCTAAATATAACCTTGCCTGTTTTCAAAACTTAATGAAGCAGTTTGAAGATAAATGGCAAAATACCGCATTAGTGATGGATAAGTGGTTTTCTTTATCAGCAAGCTTGCATTCAGCTGATATATTTGAGCAGTTAATAAAGCTAAGTGAACACCATTTGTTTAGTATTAAAAACCCTAATAGAGCACGATCTCTTATTGGTGCTTTTGCAATGAATAACCCTAAATATTTTCACTGTTCAACTGGGCGAGGATATACGTTTTTAGCTGATAATATTGTGCAATTAAACACCCTTAACCCACAAGTAGCATCGCGTTTAGTTACGCCACTAATACAATTTGAAAACTTTGCTCAACCTCATAAACAATTGATGAAAGAACAGTTACTACGCATACAAGCCTTACCTGATTTATCAAAAGATTTACAAGAAAAATTAACTGCAGCCTTATCGCTATAAACATCAAGCATAAATATAAGGCTCAAATATATTCGCGTTATTTGGTTTGCATTTGTGCGTGAATTCTCTTTTTAAAAGTGGCCTTTATAGTAAGTAAGCCTTTGAAAAACTGCTGAAATATACCTGTAATAGTTAAACAGTATGAAATATTATTTTACCCTACAAATAACCAATCAAGAATTTTTACCTTATTACCAAGGTCAAATAAGCACTATTCATGTCACCACTAATTTAGGCGTCAGTGTGCAATTTCCCGCCGTTCATTTAAGAAAACATCTTACCAATACTGGAATTTTCGGTAGCTTTTGTCTTGAAACACAAAACAATAAATTTTTATCTCTAATAAAATTAACGTAATTCTAGCTTTCAGAATTACAGCGCCTATAGTGTTTACACATAAAATCAATATAAAAAACATAACATAATGATCTTTAAGTTATTTGTTTTTACTTGTCAGCTAAGCAAAATGATGCAATTATTATTTTAAGCACTTAATAAAATAGCGCGTATAGTGAAGTAACTTTATTAATAAAGTGTCCTATAAAAAGCTTATTGTTTAGTATTGTTGCCAACAAAAGGAAAGTTATATGACGTTAATGAATGGTTCACCCTCAGTAATACTTAAGAGCGTAGCGAATTTAATAAAGAAAAAAGTTCCTCAAGATTTAGCTCTATTAGTAGAAGAATTTGCTAACTTATTATATGACAATATTTCTTCTCTTGATTTAGCTCATCGCAATGACAGTGATATGTATGGCGCTACTTTAAGTTTATGGGGTTCGTTAAATGAACACATTGATGATAAACCTATTATTCATGTTTTTAATCCGTCAGTAAGTCAAAATGGTTGGAAATCTAGCCATACTATTATTGAAGTTATTGTTAAAGACATGCCATTTTTAGTTGACTCTATTCGTATCGCGTTAAATAAGTTGGGTTTACCTTCTCATTTAATGCTTAACTCACCACTGAAAATAGTAAGAGACAAAAGTAAAAAAATCATTCAAATAGCCTCTAATATAGATAGCAGTATTAAATCAACGTCAGAAGAAACTGTTTTTTTTATTGAAATTGACCGACAAACGAGCCAAAAAGAATTAGATACAATTAAAGATGAGTTACTTAGTGTTATTGAAGATGTTTTTTTAACGGTCAATGACTGGTCACCCATGCTAAAAAAACTAAATAGTATTATTGTTGATGTTAAAAAAAGTAAATTACCTGGCTCTAAGCAAGACAAGGATGACACCATTGAGTTTCTATCTTGGTTAGCAAATCATAATTTCACCTTGATGGGCTACCGATCATACAAGATTGAAGCGGTAAAAGGAGATATAAAGCTAGCAGCTAATATTGAGTCAAGTTTAGGTTTAATGAAAAACTCTAAAGGTCCACAAAACCGATTTATTTCTAGTTTAAGTGAATCAGGTAGGGGAGTAGCGCTAGGTAAAAATCACTTAATCCTGACAAAAACCAATTCTTTTTCAAGAGTGCATAGACCCGCTCAGCTTGATTATATAGGTATTAAGCATTTTGATGATAAAGGTAATGTGGTTAGCGAAGAACGTTTTATTGGTTTGTTTGGAAACGCTTATTATACTAATAGTGCCTTAAATTTACCGCTAATTAAATCTAAAGTGCTAGCGGTTTGTCAAGCGTCTGGCTTTGCTAAAGCAAGTCATGCTTATAAAGCACTTATCAATATTCTTGAAACGTACCCAAGAGATGAAATTTTACAATGCTCAACTGAAGAGCTATTACCCATTGTAATGGGTATATTGCAAATGCAAGAACGTGACTGTACAGGGCTTTTTGTTCGTCGTGATATTTACGATCGTTTCTATTCATGTATGGTTTATGTGCCACGTGAACGTTATAACACCCAGTTACGTATTGAAACTCAGCGCTTATTACAAGAGGCATTTGGCAGTAATGAAGAGGTTAAGTTTACCACATACTTTTCTGAATCAGTACAGGCAAGAACACATTATGTCGTTCGGGTTAAGTCAACTAATATTGATGTTAATATTAAAGATATTGAAAATAATTTAAATGAAGCAGCACGCAGTTGGGATGATAAATTAGTTAGTGCAATGGCTGTAAACCATGGTGAAGCAAAAGCTAAAGTGCTTGGGAAAAAATATTCAACCTTTCCTCAATCTTATAAAGATGAAGTATTACCAGGTTCAGCCATTGTTGATATAGAAAAACTAGAACGTGTAAACTGCTCTGATAATTTAGAGATGCTTTTTTATCAACCATTAGAGGAAAAAGCCGCTAGCCGCTTTGTTAAACTGAAAATATTCCATAAAGGTGAACCAATTCATTTATCAGATGTTTTACCTATTTTAGAGAACTTTGGTTTACGCGTGATTGGTGAAAGTCCGTATGAAATTAAAACAAGCGATGGCGAAATCTTTTGGATTCTAGATTTTTCTATGTTAATTACTGGAGACAGTGATTTTGATATATCTACTGTGCAAACTTTATTTCAAGAGGCTTTTGCTAAAGTTTGGCACGGTGATTTAGAAGATGATGGTTTTAATCGCCTTATATTAGGTGCTGGTATTGGAGGGCGTAGAGTGTCAATTCTCCGAGCTTTTGCTAAGTATGAACGTCAAATAGGAGGCCGGTTTAGTCAACGTTATATCGAGAATACTTTTGCGCGTTACCCCAGTATTGCCGAGTTATTAATTAAATTATTTGTTGCGCGTTTTGATCCCAATAATAAATCAACTGATAGTGCTAAAATCAAAGTACAAGCTAAATTAGCTGATGAAATTGAAAGTTCATTAGATAATGTGGCGAATCTAGATGACGATCGCATTATTCGCCGTTTTGCAGAAATGATCAATGCAACTGTTCGTACTAATTATTTCCAAGTAAATAAATTAATGAAAGAAAAATCATATATTTCATTTAAAATTATTCCTGAAAAAATTAGTGAAATGCCACAGCCAGTACCTAAATTTGAGATTTTTGTTTATTCTCCACAGATAGAAGGTGTGCATTTAAGAGGGGGCAAGGTTGCCCGAGGAGGTTTGCGTTGGTCTGACAGGCGTGAAGATTTCCGTACCGAAATATTAGGATTAGTGAAAGCGCAGCAGGTTAAAAATACGGTTATTGTGCCAGTAGGAGCTAAAGGTGGCTTTGTTTGTAAACAATTACCTGACGGCTCTCGCGAAGAAATATTTGAAGCAGGTAAAGAGTGTTATCGCACCTTTATTCGCGCTTTGTTAGATATTACCGACAATATAATTAATGGTAAAGTTGTGCCGCCTGTTGATGTGGTTCGCTTAGATGAAGATGATGCGTATTTGGTTGTAGCAGCAGATAAAGGCACCGCAACTTTTTCTGATATTGCCAATAAAATTTCTGATGATTATAATTTCTGGTTAGGTGATGCTTTTGCCTCTGGAGGTAGTGTTGGCTATGATCATAAAGCAATGGGTATTACCGCGAAAGGGGCTTGGGAATCAGTTAAACGTCATTTTAGAGAAATGGATGTTGATTGCCAAACGACAGATTTTACCTGTGTAGCAATTGGCGATATGGCGGGTGATGTTTTTGGTAATGGTATGTTGTTATCTAAGCATATTCGTTTACAAGCAGCATTTAACCATATGCATATTTTTATAGACCCAACACCCGATTCAGCTAAAACATATCCAGAGCGTAACCGTTTATTTAATCTGACAGGTTGCAGTTGGGAAGATTATGACAAAAAATTGATCTCAACAGGTGGTGGCATTTTTAGTCGCCACGTAAAATCAATTAAACTAACACCTCAAATTAAAAAGATGTTAGGTACAAAAAAAGAAAATATGTCACCTAATGACTTAATTCAAACCATTTTAAAGATGGAAGTTGATTTGTTATGGAATGGTGGTATTGGTACTTATGTTAAAAGTATTAAAGAAACAGACTTGGAAGTGGGTGATAGGGCTAATGATTCACTGCGTATTAATGGTGGTGATTTACAAGCTAAAATTGTTGGTGAAGGTGGTAATTTAGGCTTTACGCAATTAGGTAGAATAGAGTTTGCGGCCAATGGCGGTCGTATAAATACCGATGCTATTGATAATGCTGGAGGTGTTGATTGTTCAGATAATGAAGTTAATATTAAAATATTACTGAATGGTTTAGTGAAAAATGGTGATTTAACCAGAAAACAACGTAATAAGTTACTTCATGATATGACCGATGAGGTGGGTGATTTAGTTATTGAAGATTGTTACCGTCAAACTCACTCATTATCAATAACTGCTATGCATGGCATGAATAAACTAAAAGAGCAGGTCCGCTTTATTCATGAATTAGAAAGAACTGGTAAGCTAGATAGAGAATTAGAGTTTATTCCTGATGATGATGAAATAGCGGATAGGTTAGTTAAAGGGAGTGGCCTAACGCGCCCTGAACTAGCCGTGTTATTAGCCTATAGTAAAATGGTATTAAAAGAAAACTTAGTACATGCTGAAATCACAGATAACCCCTATCATGGAAAACTTTTAATTACTGCTTTTCCTCAACAGTTACGCGATAAATACCAAGAACAAATGCAATTGCATCCACTTCGCGCTGAAATTATAGCCACTAAGTTGGCTAATAAAATAGGCAATGATATGGGAATGAATTTTGTCAATAGAGTGCAAGAAGAAACAGGCGCAACGGTTGTTGAAATAGCTAATAGCTATACTATAGCATGTGAAGTATTTGAACTTGAAAATTTCTGGAAAAAAATAGAGATCTTAAATAATAAAATTTCAACCGCTATTCAAACTGAAATGTTATTTCAATATCGTCGTACGGTCCGTCGTGCAACACGTTGGTTCTTGCGTCATCGCAATAAATCGTTATCTATTGAACAGTCTATTACTTTGTATAAACCAACTTTCGAAATTATGTCGAAAAAACTGAATGATTTTATTAGTGATAGTGAAGTTACTCAGCTACAACAAGTAGAGAATGACTTTGTTTCAGCAGGCGTTCCCAAAGTTGTTGCTAAGCGCATTTCACATTTAAGTACTATTTTTTCTGCTTTAGATATTGCTGAAATTGTTTATGAAGAGAAGAAAGATGTTGATGTAGTCGCCTACTTATACTTTAAATTAGGTGTACGCTTAGAGTTGCACTGGTTCTTAGAGCAAATTAATCTTCAACCAGTAGCTAATCATTGGCAAGCACTTGCTAGGGCTTCTTTTAGAGAAGAGCTAAATTGGCAACAACGCGCGCTTACTTCAGTAGTTTTACGTTGCGACTGTAGTCTTAATGTTAAAGATTTAGATGAAAAGCTTGATGCTTGGATTGAAACTAATAATCAGCCGTTAGCGCGTTGGCAGCAAATTTTAGTAGACTTTAAAGTTGGTCAAACTCATGAGTTTGCAAAGTTTTCTGTGGCTTTACGTGAGTTAATGTTGTTAAGTTTAAATTGTCAAAGGTTAATAAAAGAGAGTTAATACCAATCACACTAAGTATGTGATCATTTATACTTGTTAAAATCA
>Ga0209081_1002186_pt1 | contig 11442 bp, 7 predicted proteins | sample GOMGulsemesocosm_4_FD_184636 | JGI IMG/M metagenome (GOLD analysis project Ga0209081, IMG submission 184636) | Methane-oxidizing microbial communities from mesocosms in the Gulf of Mexico - GOM15B Gulf of Mexico (SPAdes) (version 2) | ecosystem: Environmental > Aquatic > Marine > Cold seeps... | reverse complement strand
CAACTCTTCAATTATTTTAGATGCAATATTTGAAAGGTAATACTCAATACTATCAAATAATTGGCTATTTCAAATAGCCCTTTAGTTTGCTATTGACAGGGCCATAAAATAAAAACTATGAAACACGTGGAAAATTAGTCACTAAATGAGATCTACGGACGGACGCATAGCACTGACTTAGATAGCTAATTATATCTTTGGCATTGCACCGGAGTGATATTAAGGTAATGTGCAGTCAGGCTTCCATTTTCTTTCATGCTATCTAATATTTTATTAAACTCATGAACAAATATTGGAGATACCGAATTTTTATTAAAAATGAAATGTATCGGTGCATGAGACAGAACAATTGGGTGAATTTTTAGCCCTTGAAATGTTGAGCGAAGTAACTCATTACACAAGACAACTTCGTCATCTACAACAATATCAACACGGTTAAAATTCAACATTTTAACCCGTTTAGTAATTGAGTCAGAATATATGAATAACTTATTATCTATCTTGGCTTTTTCGATTTCATGACCGTACCAGCCACCAAGGTTTAGTGCGATAGTTTTTTGAAGCTTCAATATATCTTGTAAATTTTTTACTGCGAAGATATTTTGATCTTTAACCCTATAGGCAAACCTGTTTACTTCTTGTCGGTAAGGGTTTGAATAAAAATATATTTTCTCCCTTATACTGTTTTTGCTTGAACCTAAGCCAATATCAAAGGAGCCTTTCTTTAATTCATTGTATAGGCGGCGTTCAGGAAAATTAACTACTTTTAGTTGACATCCCATCTGTTGAAGAATGCGTCTAAGTAACCCAATATCAAACCCCGTGCTCACGCCACTGTTATCCTGATAGATAAAGGGATACCAATTTGATGTAATTGATAGCTCCAATGGTGTTTGGCACTCTTTAAGGGCTGCCTGAACCGAGTTGGAGCACAATATCAAAATGATAATTAATATGAATTTTGTCATAGATATATTGAATATTCTTAAATTTTAACTTCGTTCATAAGGTTAATAAATAGCACCCTTTAGCTCAAGTTGTTAAATATTTCGATGAGCGAAGTGATTATTTTTGAACAAGCTGAGATGAAAACTAAAGCATCACTGATTCTAATGGCTAACCTCCAAGGTACAGCTGACATAAATTTATAATTCTATGGCACTGTGGGGGCGGAAGCGCCATAGATTAAACACGCTAATTTAATATAATCTTGTTAAGTCTAAAGCTGATTTTTCCATGTTATGTTTGAATAAAATAAAGCATGGTATGGTTATTGGAATTTTTAAAACTAAATTGAATCAAACTAATGAAAATGAAAATGCTTGAAGTTCTACTGGCGTTGAAATATCTTGTATTTATCAATCGGTTATAATTAGCTTCCACCGGAGCTAATGCTAAGATAAGTATTCTTGTTTAAACTTACTTCTCAGCTTCCACTTTCATTAAGTTCCTGATCAAATTAATTTTGACTAGATAATGACTCAGAGGTTATATGTCAACACAGTATTGGGTAGGTGATTTTTTTATCGATTTAACTCGAAATCAAATTACCCAGAAAACGCAATCTCAAACTATTCCACCGAAAGCTTTAGCGGTGCTAACTTACCTTGCCAAAAACGCCAATAAAGTCGTTAGTCATGATGAGTTATTATCAGAAGTGTGGCCTGACAGTGTAGTAACACCAAATACCTTACAAAGAAGCATCGCTCAATTAAGAAAAGCACTCGGCGAAGGCAGTCAGTCCTACATTAAGACCCATGCTAAACAGGGTTATAGCCTAGAAGTTGAAGTGCGATGGCAGGAATTAATCGACACTGAATTGCCAATTGCACAAGGTACTTTGTCAAATGAGACTACAGCTAAAGATGAAATAGCAAAAGAACATGGGGTTATACCCGTTCAAATTGAGCGCGCCGGTTTATCAAAGCCACCCAGATCGGTTTTAAATCTGCACTCTCTCCTTGTTGGAATAGTTATTCTGGGTATTATCGCAATGCTGAGTTTTATAGGAGTTAAATACCTGACACCATCTCAACCCGCGAAATTAACCTTTGCAGGGTTACGTTCACTGACCACCACTGAACACTCAGAGAGCAACGGCAACTATACACCTGACGGTAAATACATTGTTTTCAATCGCTTCCCAAGGGATTTGTGTGTTAATAATATCTGGGCCAAAAACGTTAACACTCAGGAAGAGTTCCAACTAACAAAAAACTTGGGTTCTTTCGGCGCACATAGTTTTTCTAAAGACGGTAAAGAGCTATTATTTATCGAAAAGGAGGATTGCAACAAACCGATTACCCAGAAGCAATGTTATAAATTATCGAATCTGGATTTTCAAAAAGCGCTTGAAACGCCTCAAACACCGAACATTCTAATGGAGTGTAAAAATTCAACAATTTCGGGACCTAAGTGGTTAAATAACAGCAATGTTGCTTTCTTGCAGGAGCTTTCAAATCGTAGGCAATTGACTAGCTATTCGATTGCAGAAAGCAAAAGCACTGTCATCTATGAGCTGGACGAAGGTAATATAAACGACTTCGACTATTCGTCTAAAGAAGACCTTATCGCATTAACTAGTACTCATAGCGACGGACAAAAATACATTGAAATACTCAAACCCAACGGCCAGCTGTTATCGAGTTCTCAAATTAAATACCCAAAAGAAATTGCAAACTTAAGGAACATCTCCCCGAACTTTATGCCGCAAAGTGGCCAACTTATTTTCAGCACGGGTCGGCAGTTCTTTACCATTTCCTATGAAGGTAATATAACAAATATTAGTTTGCCCTTAGATGAACCAATGGGGTCACCATTATTTCATCCAGATGGAAATCGAATGGTGATGACAAAGGGAATTTTCGATACTGATATCGTGAAATTGCCTTTGTCACAATTTTCCAGTACAAAATCAGAACAGACGGAAATTCAAAATGAATCAATCAACAATTACTCAGTACTACAACGCTCGATACGAATGGAACAACATGGCATTTTTCAACCCAATGGTCGCTTAGTTGCATTTTTGTCCAGACGTTCCGGACAAGAGCAACTATGGATAACCGATGGCGTCAACTCACAACAACTTACAAATTTTCAGTTGGATACTCGTATTGATGGAATGAATTGGGCCATGGATGGCGCGAGCATTTTGGTTAATGCAAATAGAAAACTGACTCAGGTATTTTTGGATTCAAGTGTCAAATCCATTCCCTTACTTCATCCAGTTGAGCAACTGTTCCAGTGGGATAGTGAAGCCAATACCGCGTTAATGAATGTGCGTATCAATGGTGTACTCAGGTTTGTTGAATTTAACCTGAAGAACTCAGATCTAACGTTAATAAATAACAACCAAGTCAATTGGGCACTTAAAACTGTTGAGGGTCGATTAATTTACACCGATCAAATGGATCGATTTTGGCAGTCAGGTCCTGCGGAATACCAACTGATTGATGCCCTAGACAATCAAGGAAGCGACAAACCATTTCTAGTAAAAAATAATGTCATTTATGGGATCAGTGAGCAACTTCAATTGTGGTCATATGATCTGACCGAGGATTCATTTAAGATCCTGGGAAAAACACATGATAACTTTGATTATTTATCTGACGTTAATCATACAGATATTTTATTAACAGTTCTGGTAAGGGGCAAAAAGGAAGTGGCGGAATTGATCTTAAGCGAATAGAGTAGTGCTAAGCAAAATATTAGCGAACTTCTCTATCATGAATATTAAGAGCCATAATTTCTTACTTAACCTAAGATCAACATAAGCGTCAATAACTTTAAAGCTGAGCAACTTTTATGCTCGGCTTTTTCGTTTGCAAAGTGTAGGAAATTAGCCTAGCCATGAGGTTAGCTGTAGTCGCTCAAATTAAGCCTGACAGCAACCGTAATAAAAACATGAAACTATCAGATCTAGTCGGAACTAATACACCTTTGTTTGTTAACACCTCTATTACTGACAAATAACACAGCAAGTAACAGAGATATTGAAGTGTAAATAGCTTTTCTCGTTGTTTCCTTATAATTGAACAAATGCAGGTAGGATGGTTTTTGAAACTTGAGCCATGATTTGGTCGTCACCGTCATGGCCTGTGATTACTATGGTTAAGTCAAGCTCATCAACCACGATTACGCGTTGTCCGCCTCCGCCCCAGGCAAATGTAGCATTATAGTTTTTATCACCAACGGCTAAAGGCGTTTGATACCAAAAGTAACCGTAACGGTAAGTATCAGGCATCCAATCTTCAGTAGGTTTAACAAGCCCACTGGTGGCCTTAGCAAGATAATCTGCCGGAATAAGCTGTTTGCCGTTCCACTTGCCTTTGTTGAGAACCACGCTGCCCCACTTGAGCATATCACGCGATGTAATGCTCACCATCCAGCCAGCTTGTGGCAGGCCACTAACGTGAGTCTGCCAGCTATAATTGGTGATGCCCAATTTATCGAGAATTTCATTTTTGATGAAGTCTTGGGCGGTGCCTGGCACAACAGCGTCAATCACCGTCATCACCAGCATTGGATTATGGTTGCCATATAAATAGGTCTGGGACTCGGAAGTTATAGGCCCACTGTTTTCAAGAAGGGTCTGAACTAGGCCCTGACCCTTTAACGCATCGGGATTTTTCTGAAGTTCTTTCCATTTATCAGTACTGACACTAAGTCCCCCGTGCATAGTCAAAGCCTTATGTAAGGTGATTTTTTCTGTACCCTCGACAAGTTTTGTCGGGTTCAGGTTTTTCAGGAAACTAATCAGGGGTTTATCAAGGTCGGCCATAGTCAAATGCCCCAATTGGATAGCACGACCCAGTGCCAGACTGGTTATGGCCTTAGTGGCTGACGCTTGTGGGTGGGCCAAATTGATACGACCGCGCCGGTAGTAACTTTCAAAAAGGAGCTTGTCCTTATGGGCGATAAGCAGGCTGTCGTAGCGGCCGTGTTTGCCATCACCTATCTCCTTAGCCAGCTTGACAATATTAACTTTTTCTCCTGCATCTACGCCCAGTTCACCCACAGGTATAGTGCCGCTTCTAGCCGCGGGCGCGGTGTCTATAAAAGCTTTTTCAAGTAGAGTAACATCCCGAAATGAGAGCTCGGCCTCTGTGGCAGAGGCCTCAGGCGCTAGGCCATTGTTCCCTTTGATATTTGGCGCGGTAAAGCTACTGAAACTGCTTAATAAAGCGACAGCGAGCAAGCCTTTAAATTTTAAGTTGATGGTCATAGATTTTCCATTGTTTTGTTAACTATCAGTACACATATTTGTTGAGGTCAACTAATTTTGTGCTCGTTTTTAAGTAAACTAAGAATGCAAATGGTAACGAACTGAATTTTAAATACTTGAAGTTACAATGACTTTTAGCTGACTTCTTGCTGATTCTTAAATACAGTCGATATATCAAAGGGTTATATAGGTGATGGTTTAGCTGAGGGCAGGGGGACGAGATAAGTCTTCTCGTTTATACTCATCTTTGAGCACGTGTTTTCAATCTGATTAAAGATCATATGGCAGTAAAGTAGAAATTAACTTTTTTATAATTATCCCTGAAGGCGAACTGAGGTTTGTGCCCATTCAATTTGTATTATTCTCGGTGTACTTCCGCAAAATGTAAAAATTATCCGGTTCACGATAAGTGCACCCAAAATAGACTTCTTTAAATAACTGCCTTATTGCAATAGCTGACAATTAAATAAACAAATTCACATAGATTTTACTGTAATTGAGTGACTGGAACGTAACTAACCGTGTTGTTTGAAATAAATCACCATGTCATGTAAAGGTGTTTTTTGTCGCATGGGAGCATTTGTTTGGATGTGATATATGACTTTTCTAAGTAAAATAACTCGTTTTTATACGGGCTAATTTTTGTTTATCTTGGCTCTGTTTTTTTAAATCAACAATAAGTTCAGTTAACAAGCTTTCTCGTTCAAGTATTTCATTTTTATAATGAATGAATTCTGTTAAGGCATCTAAGTTAATATTTGCGGCAAACTGCTGCTCAATCGTTACTTTCTCTGTATAACTGTAAGTAAAACTGTTTTGTTGAGCGTATTGTTGTTGTTTTTGATTATTAGTTTCAGGGGGGGTAGTTTGTTTTGTTTGTAGGTGTATTTTATTAACCAGTTGTGTCAATTTTTCTTTATTATCTTCATTTAAGCTAAAAGGCAAAATAGCACTTTGGGCGTCGTTCAGGTTATATAAGTCATTAATGTCAGTCATCGACTCTGGCTCGTCAATTCCAGCAGTAATATCTGGAGATGCACTTGCCAACATATCTTGTGGTTTAGCTGATAAGTTTTCAAAAGTACTGTTAAAGTCTTGATCTAGTTCAAGAGCAATTTGATTGTTTGACTGATCAGCAAAATCAATTTGCTGCATGCTGGCTACTTCACCAGAATTTTTTAAAAATAATCCTGTTTGGTTTACTTTGCCTTGCAGGTTATTATAACTGTCGGTTAGGTTGAAGTTAGATTCAGTCGAGCCAACATAGATAGCACCAACATCAACTTGGCTTAAGCTAAGTACAACATCTTGGCCATTGTCACTTTTTAACCATACTGATAACTGATGATAAACCTCATCATTTTCATCAATCCACTGATTGCCATCTGAATCAAAGCTTGCTAAATCAGCAAAAGCATTACCGCTTAATGCACCAACTACTTCACTGCCATCTTTAATTTTACCATCGTTATTATGGTCAAATACTAATAAACCACTACCTTGTCGCACAAAAGAAATTTCCTCATCTGTACCGTCAGCATTCATATCAAAATTAAACGTGGTATTTTGTAGCTTTGTTCCTCCACCATCTAAATTAAGCACTAGTGGATCATAAAAGGCAGTCTCGGTTACTTTTAATGATAAGTTTTCCGTTAATTCAAAATCGCGCTGCATATTTAGTTCCATCGCAAAATCAATTTGTTTGCCATCAGCTAAGGTAACTTTTCCAAAGCCTTGTACCTGTAATTCTTCTGACTCAGTAACTTGCCGTATGGTATTAAAGGTCATTTTTTCTGGTACGACTGGTTGATTGTTTTGCTGATTACTTAATTCGCGATTATTACTTGAAAGAGAGGTTTGAACATTAAAAACAGACACTTCTTTTGTTAACACCGCCGCTAAACTTTGACTTAATAAATATTCTTGCTGGTAGCTAGTGCTTGATAGTTGATCGGCTGAGGTAATTAGAGAATTATTATTAGTTTGTTGGGTTTGCTTTGATAAAACTTTAGCATTATAAGTGAGGTTAGACTGTTTTAGTACAGGACGAGTTACAGGCTGTATTTGGTTTTCCTCTGAGGTGGTTTCGGTAAGCTCGGTTTCCTTATACTGCGCATTATGGAAGCCAAGTAAATTAACCATACTTGATTCAATTTTCACAACACGTCCTCATGTTAATGTGATCTAAGAATTATGTTATCGGCAGCATCACTCAAAAGTTAAGTTAAATAATACGATTAAAGTAAAAATAATATGAGAATGTTAACGAATGAATTATTCATTAAACACTTCTTTGCGGGCTTTTATATTTGCGAGTTTAATTATATTCTTATACAAAGAGGAATAGCCTTGAAAATTTAATTGAAGCAGTCTCAAAAGAAAATTTAGGTTTTAATTACATCTATGAAAAACAACCATTACAGATGAACTTAAGATGAATTATAATTATTTTTTGATTTACAAACTTTAGCTAATACGCGTATAACAATGGTGTTATTTAAGTTTTTCTTAACGTACCTACATGCACAAAAGGAATATATCATGAATAAATTATTAACTTCCACACTGTTTGTTGCAGTTTTATTAAGTTCAGTAACTGCAATCGCTGATGTACTAGTATTAAAGGATGGACAAAAATTAACAGGCACATTAGTTTCGCGGAATGCGGATGGTGTAGTGTTTGAGATTGGCGGTCAGCAATTAAAGTTTGATTCAGGCAATGTACAAAGTATTAGTTTTGGTGATGCAGTGCCTGCACCAGCAGCAAAACAGACAGAAGTGGTACAAGCTCCAGAAACAAATAATACGTCAGCAGTAGCACCTGTAGGCACCCGCGTAGTAGTAAAAACATCAACAACCATTGATAGTAAAAAACATAAGGCGGGGCATAAGTTTACCGTACGGCTTGAAGCTGATTTAGTTGCTAATGATATTGTGATTGCTCCTAGAGGCAGTACAATTTATGGCGTTATTGCTCAAGCAAAAAAATCAGGTCGTTTGGTAGGAAGCTCAAGCGTTGAGTTATCTTTTACTGATATTATGATCAACAATCAAATGAAACCCATCGCCACATCTTCGGTAAAAGCCGTCACGGATAGTACAGCTAAAAATACTGTTGGTAAAACGGCAAGAATTGCCGCTATAGGCGGATTAATAAACGGCTCAAAAGGTGCAAAAGATGGGGCAAAGGTAGGTTTAGGTTTATCATTGTTAACTAGCGGTAACTCAATTAACATCCCTGCAGGAACCCTTTTAGAGTTCCAACTTGCTGCTCCTTTTAGCAATTAGTTGCATATATACTATTAAGTTGGGATTATGAAAAATATATATAGGGCTATTTTTTCTATCGCTTTACTGATACCTATCTGGGTAGTTAATGCACAAGAAGCTGTTGTTAATGAAAATAAAATAGCAGTACCTGAGAAAGACTGCAAGTGCACTACAGAAGAAAATATCCGAGCAACAGAGCAATATGCCACACTAGAACAAAGAGAAATTGGCTCGCCAATTTTGGATGAAAAGGGTGAGCGAGTAATTTGGCCTCGAGCATTACCATTTTTTGCTCAAGAAGTGCTTGATTTAGGTTTTGAACTGCCTAAAACCTTTGGACTTGCCATTGTACCAAACGTTATTAAACAAGATCTCATTTTAAAAGAGTTAAAAGTCGGTTTAAACGGTGGTGAAATGGCTGATATGGATTTTGTTAAGTTTGGCACCGCAAGGTCAGATAATAGTAATATTCAACTCAAAGCCGATGTTTGGTTGTTTCCATTTCTCAATCTTTATGCAACTTATGGAAAAATGCGAGGCTCTGCTAGCGCTCCTATCGCAATAAAAGGGAAAGATTTAATCGAATTTCTTGGGGGAAGTTGTAGCGGAATTTTATCGCCCAAAGTCTGTGAAAAAAACTTCAGTTCAATTGCCCAGCCAGAATATAATGGCTCAAATATTTCATTTGGCTTTACTCTTGCTATGGGGTGGGATCGTTTTTTTGTTGCCTTGCCTGTGACTTATGTGATTACCGATTTAAATATATTACAAGATGATGTTAAGGCATTACAGATATCACCACGAATAGGAATTTCATCTGACGCGGGAAAATGGGGAACTATTTCGACTTTTGTTGGGATTAGTTATTTGGATGCTGAGTTAGATGTAGCAGGAAAAATTTCATTTGATACATCTGCTATACCCGGGGAGAATGAAACGACCGAGTTAGATTTTATTATTAATCAAGAAAATGCAGATAAACTAAATGCATTGATTGGTTTTAATTGGGACGTAACTAAAAGCTGGTCTTTCCATTCTGAAGCAGGTATCGGCGGTAGTCGTGAAAGCTTCATAGCTTCAACTACTTACCGATTTTAAAGATGCTTATAATAACAGAAATTAAGTTTATTTCTTTGTTAGTGACGAACAATAGTTTAAGACACTATTTGAGCAATAGTGTCTCGTGAGATAAGAGCAGGCTCAAAAGAGTGATTGATGGTTAAATTTTTATGTTGATAAACATTTTTTAATACTAATTTTGCTGCCATATGACCCATTTCATTTACAGGATTATCTATAGTGGTGAGTTTAGGGTAGGTATGTCGTGCAAAGTCTATGTTATCAAAACCGATTATCGATAGATCATCAGGTAAGGAAAATCCCTGTTCTCTGGCATAAGTAATAGACCCTGAAGCCATCTCATCATTGGCACAAACTAAAGCGGTAAATGTTTGCTTATTACTGATGAAATGCTTTAAGCCACCACTACCACCTGTTTCTTTAAAGTCACCTTCAAAATATAAGTCTTTATTAAAGGTAATGTTATGTGCAGCTAAAGCTCGCATATGTCCCGTTAATCTATCCTTTGAGTCAGCTTTGAACTGCGGCCCGGCGATGTAAGCTATATTTTTGTGGCCTTGTTCTATAACGGCCTGAGTAGCTAAATAGCCGCCTAATTCATTATTTAAGCTGATACAGTTTTCATTTAACCCTTTAACTAATCGACTCATTAAATAAACAGGCATTTTACCTTTACACAAATCAAGAAGGTAATCATCGCTAACCGCTTCAACGTGTAGAATAATGGCATCACAGTTTCTGCTGATCAAAAATTCAATACCGTCTTTTTCTTTATTTTCTTCACTGTGCCCCGTTGTGATGATAACGTGTTTCCCTGCGGCTCTTAATTCAGCTTCAATACCAGCCATCATCTGACCAAAGAAAGAACCTTGCAACTCAGAAACTAAAATACCGACACTGTTGCTTCTATTTGATGCCAGTGACTGGGCAATAGAGTTTGGTCGATAACCTAACTCTAGCATGGCCGATTCAACTTTTTGGCGCGTTTTATCGCTGACTCGTGAGTTTTTGTTTATCACACGAGAAACGGTTGCTAAAGAGACACCAGCAAGCTTTGAAACTTCGTATATTGTCGCCATGTTATTCCTAAGTAGAGCAATTTAGTTGTAAATACTGTGAGTTGTAACGGCAAAATTCTAGCATATTTACCAATAAGTTAACTAGTGGCTGTTTATATTTCAATTAAACCTGAAAATACACAAGCCACTTCAAAATGCGAGTTAAAAGACGTCTGAGCGAATCATGATCAAGGCGCATCTTTTTATTAAAGGTTATTTCCTTAAAAACTACGTTGTTACTAAAGTGGCTCTTCGTTGTACTAAATCATCACCAATTTGTTGATTTTCTTTACTGGTTAGAGGGTAAAAAATCATTAATGCAGCACCAGCAAAAGCAAAGGCTGCTGGTATCCAGCTCATCAGTAACTGCATTCCAGGTAATGAAGCTTCAACCGTTGATTTGTCCATGCCGTTATAACCGTAACTAGCAAGCACTACCAATACTAGAGCGCCTGCAAAACCACCACCGGTTTTTTGTACAAAAGTTCCTGCAGAGTAGATGAGGCCTGTTGCACGTCGGCCATTTTTCCATTCAGAGTAATCAGCAGAATCACCCAGCATGGTAAAAAATAACGTTGGCATCATGGCAGCAAAAAATTCTGCACTACAACCTAAAACGAAAATAGCTTGGATGTTGCCTTTGGGCACCCAGTAGAAACCAGCCGTGAGCAAACCGCTTAGGATAAGTGAAACGATAAATAGTTTACGTTTACCTATTTTTTTAGACAAATAACCAGTACATAAGGCGCCTAAAATAGAAACGATTAATAGCGCGATGAAATACTTGCCAACCATCAATTCATCACC
>Ga0209081_1002182_pt1 | contig 11447 bp, 10 predicted proteins | sample GOMGulsemesocosm_4_FD_184636 | JGI IMG/M metagenome (GOLD analysis project Ga0209081, IMG submission 184636) | Methane-oxidizing microbial communities from mesocosms in the Gulf of Mexico - GOM15B Gulf of Mexico (SPAdes) (version 2) | ecosystem: Environmental > Aquatic > Marine > Cold seeps... | reverse complement strand
AGTTACATTCCAAAACAGTACAAAAAGCCGGTTTTAGAGTGTTAAAATCACCGGATATTCCTTCTATTCTAGTTGAGACAGCCTATATATCTAACCCTGAAGAAGAGCGACGCTTAAAAAGTAGCCGGTATCAATATAAAATGGCAAAAGCCATTCACAAGGGCATCCTTTCATACGCTAAAAAACACACGATTGCGTTTAATACCACGATTAAAGAAACCTCACATAGAATTGCGAGAGGCGATACTTTATCTGCTATAGCGCTTAAATATGGTGTTAGTTTAAAGGAATTAAAAAAAGTGAATATGATCGCAAAGAATAATACTATTAAAATAGGGCAGTTATTAATGATCCCCCTTTAACTAGGTCTATACCCAACACACTATTATTTGCATCTAAGATCGCTTATTTTCTGGCTGGAAAACTTTATTTTTCAACGATAAAGGGCACTGCCATTAAGTTAAGGCATAATACCAATTCCAATAAATTCGCTTGTTATTCCTTCTCCTGCTGGAGAAGGCTAGGATGAGGGGGTTAAAATAAAAACTTATTGGGATTGGTATAATGTATTTACAAACACTAAGTTAACGTAACCCAGATTTTAGGTGTTCTTTTAAATGCTAGATTGCGTTGTAACATTTTGTTATTTAAGTAATATTTCTTAACTTAATGGCAGTGACGGTAAAGGGGGGGTGAGAAACATCAGAATTAAAGCCTTTTCTAGGTATAAGGTATTGAATTTTTCTAAATTGAGAATTGCTGGTATTTATTAATTGATCGTTATAGATATTAGTGATGGGATCCCGAAAAAAAATGAAAAGGACCAGAATTATGTTAAAGGGGGAAATCCTGATCATTGATGATGAGGAGATTAATTTATTGGTGTTAGAAGAGCTTCTGGGTGTGATTGGTTTCAGGAACCTTACCTGCGGAAAGACCCTGTAAAAGCCGTACAGTTGTATAGTGAGAATGAATACGATCTAGTCTTACTCGATCTTAATATGCCTGTAAAAACGGGCTTTGAGGTAATGAACGACTTTGCAAAAATAAACAAGAAGTCCCCACCGCCTATTTTGGTATTGACAGCATTATCAGATAAACGCACCAAAATTAATGCCTTAAGTGATGGCGCGAGTGATTTTGTTGTCAAACCCTTTGATCACGATGAAGTGACTTGTCGAGTTAAGAACCTAATTAAATTGCAACTGGCGCAAAAAGAACTGGCGCATCACAATTCTATTTTAGAAGAAAATGTTCAGCAGCGAACCAGTCAGTTAAATGCAGCAAACTTAGATGCAATCTATCGTTTAGGGTTGGTGGCTGACTTTCGCGATACTGAAACAAGTGAGCATACTAAGCGTGTTGGGAAAGTAAGCCAAATATTAGCCCAGGCACTTGAGTTGGATGAATCGTTTTGTGAGATGATTTTTTATGCCGCGCCTATGCATGATATCGGTAAAGTAGGTATTCCAGATAGTATTTTACTTAAACCTGGTAAATTGGATGCTGATGAATGGGAAGTGATGAAGCAACATTCTGAAATGGGCGCTCAAATCTTAGAAGGTAGCCCCTCTGAAATCTTAAGGTTAGCGCAAGAAGTTGCATTAACACATCATGAAAAATGGGATGGAACGGGGTATCCAAGGGCTTTAAAAGGCACCGATATTCCCATTTCTGGGCGAATTGTTATGGTGTCTGATGTATTTGATGCATTAAATACTGACAGGCCCTATAAAAAATCCTGGGAAGAGAATGAAATTAAACATTTTATGAAAGAGCAGCGGTCTCAGATGTTTGATCCCGATGTGATTGATCAGTTTTTTAAACATTTTGATGAAATTGTATCTGTTAAAGACATTTTTTCAGGGTAATTAGATGACACAAAAACATACAATACTAGCAGTAGACGATGAACCCTTTAATTTAGAAATATTAGAAGAATTATTGGATGATGATTATGAAATAAAAACAGCGATAAATGGCCAGTTGTGCCTCGATACAGTAAAAGATATTTAGCCTGACTTGATATTGATGGATGTCAATATGCCGGTACTCAACACAGTGTTTTTTATTACCTAAGAGTAAATGTATAAAATTATGATCGAAGAATCACTAGAATTAGCCGAAAAAGAGTTACGAGATATACAGTCAGCTCTTGATGCCACCTCTATTGTGGCAAAAGCAGATCTAAAAGGCACCATTACCTATGTGAATGATAAGTTTTGTGAAATTAGTCAATATAGCGCTAAAGAACTGATTGGCCAAGACCATCGCTTATTAAACTCAGGCATTCATCCCAAATCATTATGGATTGAGATGTACCGCTCTGTTGCACAAGGCAATGCATGGCGGCATGAAGTGTGCAATCGAGCTAAAGATGGCTCGTTTTATTGGGTTGATACGACAGTAATAGGTTTTTTTGACTCAAATCATAAATTGGAATACTACATTGCCATTAGAACCGACATTACAGAACGAAAGCAATTAGAAAAACAGCTGCAAGCGCAAGCTGAAGCATTACAGATAGCAAAGGCCATAGCGGAAGATGCCAGTAAGAAAAAAACAGAGTTCTTGGCAAAAATGTCACATGAATTACGCACACCGATGCATTCCATCATCAGTTTTTCATCAATAGGTAAAAAGAAATTTGAAAAAGGTAATACAGAAAAATTAGGGCACTATTTTCAACGCATTAACCAGAGCGGTGATCGCTTATTAGGCTTACTCAATAATTTATTAGATTTATCAAAGCTACAATCAACAGCGTTAGAATGTGAACTAGAGCCAGGTATTGATTTTTCAGCTATTACAGAGGCGTGCATTAGTGAGCTTACACCATTGTTTAGAGAGAAGCACATTACGCTTAATCAGCAATTGTCTAAGCCACTATTACTAAAGGGAGACAGCGGTCTAATACATCAAGTTATTGTAAATTTACTGTCTAATGCGATTAAATTCTCAGCAGAAGGGAAATTCATTACGATTAGAGCTTTACGGCAAGAGCACTTGATATTGGGTCATGAGGCTGTTTCAACTCCTGCTCTTTATTGTACAGTGAGTGATGAGGGGGTTGGTATCCCAGAGAAGGAGTTGCAGACGATATTTGAGCCATTTATTGAAAGCTCTCGAACCCAAACAGAAGCAGGGGGAACAGGACTAGGCTTAAGTATTTGCAAAGAAATTGCCCATGCTCATAAAGGGCATATCTGGGCGGAGAACAATGTAAATGGAGCCGGAGCAGCAATACATTTTTTATTACCGTTAAATTCTACTTCTAGCGATGGAGGAGAATGATATGGAGTCAGAAATGGAGAATCAAATAAGCCCTAAGTATGTATCGTCCTTCTGATAAGTATGGACGTGGTATTGCAATTGCAAACTTAATGAGTTTTGATAAACTTAGCTACACCAACGATGGTGCAAAATCAATTGCCAAGGTATTCCTTCACAATTATTAGCAACCATTTAAAAGTATTAGGGGAGCCCCTAATTTTATAATATATAACTGATATTATGCATATAATTAACCCTAAGCTAGCCACTCTCTAATACGGCGTAAAGAAATTAATAAGGTAAGTGCTTGTTATCTCAAGCTTCATACGGGCTACCTGATGTTATGTAGTGCCAGGGAAATCATAAGTTTTTTCAACCCTCTGCGTAACATCAAATATATAAACAAAGACAATTTAAGGAAAATCAATGACAAAACCATATATTCTGGCTGCCGATGATGAGCCAATGAACCAAATGATCTTAGAAGAACTTTTGGATGATAAATATGAACTCGTCTGTGTTGAAAATGGAGCTCAATGTATTGAATCCGTTAAAAATAGAAAGCCAGATTTAATATTAATGGATGTAAACATGCCAGAAATGGGGGGGATAGAAGCCTGCCAAAAAATAAAGCAATTGGAAGGCTGTGGCAACTTACCCATTATAATGGTCTCTGCGCTGGCATCGAAGTCTGAAATTGAACAGGGTATGGATGCGGAAGCAGATGCCTATATCACCAAGCCATTTAATGATACGCAGTTACTAGAGACTGTCCAAACCTACCTAGGATAGGTGGCGTGTTTGGAGCTAGATAACGGCATAGGCTCCCGATAAAAGACCTCGGGAGTGACGAGTACGGGGCAAGTTATTATTCAGTCCCACTTCCAAATGCTTATATACCCAAATCAAAACAGGGGCAGGCGGCACGGGACCTGGGCTTGCCATTAGCAAAGAAATTATCGCGCTTCATGGCAGCAAAATATGGGCAGAGTCCCCAAATAATAAAGGGGCGGATTTTATATTCACGCTATCCCAACTAACCAGAGGAAACTGATTATGTATCACTTTTTTAGGCCTGCAATAGCCCTAATGGATCAGCTGAATTATTCGAAAAAGTTCTTGTTATTATCTGTACTGGTCTTATTTTCGATGAGTGGCTTAGTTTTTAACTTATACAATAATTTAAATAGTTCGGTAGTCATTGTTCGGCATGAGTTAAAGGGACTAGAGCATGTCGAGTCGATTCTAAAGTTGGTGCAGCTTGCACAGAAGCAGCGGGGCTTATCGTCAGCCATTATTGGTGGGAATACAGCGTTACAAATACGCTACGAGACTAATTTACAAGCAACAGAAGCTAAGTTCCGCTCCGTGTTGAAGCAACTAGACCCTAAAATGAAGTTACTCACTGGGTTTGATGGAGACTTATCAGGCTTATCAGACTTATCAGGCTTATCAGGCTTATCAGGGTTATCAGACTTATCAGACTTATCAGACTTATCAGACTTATGGGGGCTAGTAAGAAATAGGCCAGATGAGAAGAGTGTTGAACAAAGCTTTATTGAATATAGCTATTTTATTCGGCAACTAAGGTTACTCTTACAGCTTGTTGGTGATTATTATCACCTTATTACAGATAGTGAGCTGGATACATATTACCTGATAACAAGCACCTTGAGGACTACACCAGATATGGCTGAGGATTTAGGTAGGATCCGGGCATTAGTTGTGGGCATTCTAATGAATGGAAACGTGTCGAGTAGACAGGGAGATGCGTTGAAAATACTAGATTACAACGTAAAAAACAGCATGAGGGATTCACGCTTTTATTTAACCAAGATTCAGCATTACTTACCAAGCTTAGAGACAGAAACAAGAACCGCTTATGATAATTGGGAAAATAAAGTTAAACAGAGCTTTGCATTGATAGATCTTGATATTATAGGGCAAAAATTTCAGACTAAACCTGCTCTATTTTATACTAAGATTTCAGCCGATATTGATGACCTTTATAATTACCTTTACCAAAGTGTTTTGCCTGAGCTTAACAAAGCACTGGAAAGTAGAGCGGAAGCCTTAAAACTAGCAATGCTAATTCAGGGGAGTATGGCCTTATTTTTTATGCTCCTTTCTGCTTATTTATTAGCAGGATTATCCATTGCCTTATCTCGAAATGTAAATCATCTAAACGATGCTTTCAAGCGGCATATGCAAGGGGATTTTAATGCTAGGGCTTCGTTAGCAACGAATGATGAACTTTTTATTCTTAGTCAATCGATTAATCAGTTAGCCGAAAACTTTTCTAAGCTGTTGGAAGAAAATAGACAAGAAAAAGAATGGTTTAGTATTTTATTTGAAAAGTCCGGTCATGGCTTGATGTTGATAGAAAATGGCAGTTTTAGCGCGTGTAATGAGAGATCTATTTCAATGATGGGGTACAGTTCTGGGCAAGAATTGATGAAAAGTCCTGCTGAACTCTCGCCTAAATATCAGCCTGACGGGCGCTTATCCAGTGAAAAGCAGGAGGAAATGATTAATGTGTGCTTGCAGACGGGAACACATGAGTTTGAATGGCAGCACAAAAAGAAAAATGGGACGGTCTTCTGGGTCCATGTATTATTAACACTACTTAACCAAAGAGGGAAACAGGTGGTGCTTGTAGCTTGGCGCGATATATCTGTGGAGAAAGTTCTTGAAGAAGATAATCAACTGCAACGGCAGCGTTTAGAAAAGGCGCAAATGCTAGCGCATTTGGGTAGCTGGACGCATGATCATTGCTCTAATAAAGTGGTCTGGACGAAGGAGGCGTATGATATTTATGGTTATCCCCTTGAGCATACCCCGACTTACGATAGTTTTTTCCAGATTGTGCATGAAGATGATCGACAAAAAATTAAGGATGCCTACTGGGCCTCAATACAAGCAGGTGGAAATATGGAGGCCGAACACCGTATTGTTATGCAAGATGGGCGTGTTAAGCATGTAATTACTCGGGCTGAAACGGAGTGTGATAACACGGGGAATCCGACGATTTCTTTGGGAACGGTGCTTGATATCACCGCCAGAAAAGAACAGGAACATAAGTTGATAGCGCTACAACAATTAGCAGATCACGCAAACCACTCCAAATCAGAATTTCTGGCAAATATGTCTCATGAGTTACGTACGCCGATGCATGGGATATTAAGTTTTTCTGGCTTTGGTATTAAAAAATTTGAGTCAGTAAGCCGAGAAAAATTACAGCAATACTTTAAAAATATTCATGTTAGTGGTGAGCGACTATTAGTTCTGCTAAATGATTTGTTAGATTTATCTAAGCTTGATGCAGGAAAGATGCTGCTTAAGAAAGAACGCTGCAATTTAGAGAAAGTCTGGCAGCATTGTTTTTTAGAACAGGAACAGCGAATAAACGATCTAGATTTAACGCTCGATGTTCAGGCTGATAGTGATGTTGTCGCTGAGTTTGATGCGACTAGGGTGGGGCAGGTAATAACCAATATTTTGTCCAATGCCATTAAATTTACGCCTGAACATTCTGTCATTACTGTTTTAATAAAGCATAAGGCGCAAGGTATTATGTTCATGATGAGAGATCAAGGTATCGGCATCCCCCCTAGCGAGTTAGACGATATTTTTGATGCCTTTGTACAAAGCTCTAAAACAGATACGGGGGCAGGAGGAACGGGGTTAGGGCTGGCTATTAGTAAAAAAATAATCGAGCAGCATGGCGGTGAGATTTGGGCTAAAAACAGTGCCGAGGGTGGGGCTGAGTTTAGCTTTACATTGCCTTATTCTTTCGCTGAAAATCAGGGGTGATTTTTAGTCCGCAATAGGCGAAGGGAAATTTACCAATCTGAAGTGAACGGTAAGTTCGCTCAGGAGGTAAAAATTTTATCCCGAAGAGCCGTGGAGCCATTTGAGGTAGGATTAACGAAGCAGCTTTTGTGCGTAGTTGATCCGAACGCAGGGCGTATTGGGGCATTATTGATTCGCCGCGTGGTGAATCGATTTTTGTGACAGGAGTCCCAAAATCTTTAGGCGAGCCACGTGGTGGCGCGCCTACTTACGTAATAATGATGGCGATGTTATTAATTACATTGGTATTTTTTCAGATATTACTAAAAGTAAAGCGTTGTTTGAAGAGTTACGTTTCGCTAAAGAACATTTAGAAGAGCGGGTAAAACAGAAAACAAGTGAACTTTATGAGGCGAAAGATATCGCTGAGAAAGCGAATAAAGAAAAACCTAAATTTCTTGCCAATATGTCACATGAGCTGCGAACCCCGTTACATGGCATTATGAGTTTTTCTAAGTTTGGTGTCGATAACGCTGAAACAGCAACACGTGAGAAAATAGCAGGATATTTTGCTAATATCCAAAAAAGTGGTGGGCGATTATTAAGTTTATTAAATGATTTGCTGGACTTATCGAAGCTGGAAGCAGGAAAAGTGGTGTTAGACTTGAGACAGGGGGATTTAGCTAGTCTATTTTCAGCTTGCCTTCTTGAGCAGGAACAGCGCCTAAATGAGCTTTCTTTACAGATTAAATGGCAGAAGCCAGATACGCCAATTTTAGGTGTTTTTGATAATACGAAGATTATGCAGGTAATGACAAACTTATTGTCGAATGCAATTAAGTTTAATCGAAAAAATGGCGCTATCACTATTCGTATATTGAAAAATGACAATAATGAACTTATGTTTTCATTGCAAGATGAGGGTGTCGGCATTGTGGAGAGCGAGTTAGATGATGTTTTTAATGCCTTTGTTCAGAGCAGTAAAGTGCGTAGTAGTTCTGGTGGAGCTGGGTTAGGTTTAGCGATTAGCCGAGAAATTATTGCCGGACATGACGGCAGGATTTGGGCTGAAAATTGTGATATAGGTGCAATATTTACCTTTGTGATCCCCGTTGAGAAAATAGAAAAGGATGAAAAATGACAGATTTACCCCACATTTTAGTTGTTGATGATGAGCCATTTAACCTTGAGATAATTAATGAGCTTCTAGAAGAAGAGGGCTTGTACAATGTTAGTACAGCTGAAGATGGTGAGATCGCTTTAAAAATGATGGAGGCAGAACCCGAGCTATTTGATGTCGTTTTGCTTGATAGAATGATGCCTAATATGAATGGTATGGAGGTGTTATTAAAGATGCAACAGCACTCCGTATTAATGCATTGTCCTGTTATTTTTCAAACAGCAAAAACGAGTGTGGCCGATATTTCGGAAGGCTTGCAAGCTGGGGCGCATTATTATTTAACAAAGCCTTTTGATGAGGATGTTTTACTTTCTGTTGTTAAAACCGCGGTCCGAGATCGCTTACGATATAAAAGTATGCAAACAAGCCTTGATAAAGACAAAGGGCTTATGAGTTTGCTTAGAGCGGCAAGTTTTGAGTTTAGAACTATTGATGAGGCGCGTTCATTAGCAGCCTTGGTTTGTAATGCATGTCCTGAACCTCAAACGGTTGTGATGGGCTTAACTGAGTTAATGGTCAATGCTGTTGAGCATGGAAACTTGGGGGTAACTTATGATGAGAAGTCGGTATTAAATAGCGCTGGAAAATGGGAAGAAGAAATTGAACGACGCTTGACCTTAGATAAATATTCAGAGCGACGCGCCTCAGTAGAATTTCAATTAAAGAATGATGAAATTGAAATAACCGTGAAAGACCAAGGCGCTGGTTTTGATTGGAAAGAATATATGAATTTTGAAGCTCGTAGGGTGATGGATAATCATGGGCGTGGAATTGCAATTGCAAATAAACTAAGCTTTAGTTCTGTTGAGTACAGAGGAAATGGAAATGAAGTCTGCGCACGGTTGAAGGCAGTCACACAAAGTTAGGAGCGTGTACGAAACAAGCTTCCGATTTCTAACGAGTCTTTTTTGCAGCAGGAAGCTTGCTTTCATTCGTTGCGTAGAATAACTATACCCATCACACATGAAGATGCAGTTTTCTGCACCTTCAGGTAGTTTGGGTATATAAAGTGTTAAATTAATTATTTCTACACTAAACTAGTGTTTTATATACACTTCACTGGTTAGCGATTTCATAAATTCAACTAAATCGTGCTTTTCTTGATCATTTAAATGTAAAGGGAAAATAGCCGGGTCTAAATATAAATTCTTATCTCCGCCTTTATTATAGTACTCAACAACCGCTTCGAGCGTTTGTAAACTGCCGTCATGCATATAAGGGGCAGTAAGCACTATATTGCGTAAAGTCGGTGTTTTGAACTTACCTATATCGCTAATAATACGCGTTACATTAAATCTCCCTAGCGCTTCCTGCTGTGCGGCTGTTAGCGGAAACTTTTTTGAATTGCGCAGAGCATTGCTTAAGTCATTTTCAATGGGTGTAATCGTTTTAGAGCCTATGCCAATATTGTAAAATCGATTATCTGTAAATAAGGCATTATCCCAAGAGATTTCGTGGCAATTTGCACAGTTTCCTTTACGTTTGAAGACTAATAAGCCGCGAGCTGCACTTGCTGATAATTGAGATCTATCTTGTGCAAAAAAATACTGATCAAATTTAGAATTACCCGCAATAAGTGTGCGCTCAAAACTCGCTAGTGCTTTAGCAATATGCACTACATTAATTTCAGAGGCTGTGGCTGAGAATATTTGCTGAATTTGTTGTGTGTAATAGGGGTTTTGTAAGGCGATAGCTAAAATTTCTTGTTCATTTTTTAAACCATGTTCAATGGGATTAAGCATCGGTTGTAAGGATTGATCTTCTAAACTCTTTGCTCTGCCATCAACAAATAATGTTTCAAAAAATGCAGCATTGACGACAGTGGGCGCATTTTTTAATCCGGTTAAGCCGTGTATTCCTTTAGCTACTTTTTTTCCATCAGTAAAGGCTAATTCTTGTAAATGGCAACTTGCGCAGCTGATTTTTCCGTTTTGGCTAAATTTCGGGTCATTAAATATTTTTTTACCTAAGGCTATTTTTTCTGCCGATTGTGGATTATCAAACGGAATAACCAGTGGCGGTAAACCTAAGATATTAGATGCAAAAACAGTAGACGAGACGAGCAATAAGACAAGATATAAATAGGACATAATAAACCTCACATGCAAAAAAGGGGCTGAATAATCAGCCCCTTTTGTTTTTCTATTTAATAGTTTAAAGCAAATTAATCTTGCTCAGGCATATCTTGTACGATCATTACATACGGTTCGCCCAATGGAAATTTATCTTCAGGTTTTTTGAAATAAACTACTTTACCGTAAGTTTCGTTAACTGCAGGTAAAATTTTAGCTGCTTCTTCTGCTGTTAAATCAGGGAAGGTTGCATGAGCACGTGGTACTTCAACTAAATGGTAGTGCCAATATGGTTTTTCTTCTTCTGGTAAAGCGTTAAACTGAGCGGTGGTAATAATATATTCAAAACCCATTGGTTTATCTTGATCTTTCATACCTGAATGGAACATTAAGCAAATAAACGTACCATCGTCATACGCTTTACAGTGATGATGCACAATCATTGCTAGTTTAGGATCATGAATGCTATGTGTATCTGGTTTTAAGTGACGAATCGCTTGAATGTGTAAATCATTAAAACCTAAGTGGTTAGGGTATTCTTTTTGGCGTGGGTTTAAAGTTTCGTTATATAGCGCAGGCTCTTCAGCAACATTTACTTTTTCAGCTGTTGCACAACCGATAGTCAATGAGAATAAAGTAGCTAAAAGTATTAACTTAGATTTCATGGGGTATTCCTCTAAAAATTATTATTGTTATATTGGACTGTTATTACATTTCCCATTTTAGTGAGTTATAAGCATTTGGAGGTGGGATTTTAGTCCCGCATGATTATAGTCTAGGCGGGACTAAAGTCTCACTTCCAGCGTATCCTGCGCTTCATTTAAAAGGGAAATGTAATAATAGAGAGATAAAACTAAAAACTCAATATTAGAATATGCTAATTTTCTTACCAAGTAAAGAGCTAGGTTATTATTTTTTTTAATTGGTTGATTTTATCTCGCCTTGAAGTCTAATTTTTAACTTTTTCCAGCCGAGTTTACAGTCATTAATGACCAAATAGAGTGAGGGAATAAGGATCAGGGTAATCAGTGAAGCAAAGAGAATTCCAAAACCAATAGAAACCGCCATAGGAATTAAAATTCGTGCTTGTCGTGAGGTTTCTAATATCATCGGGGCTAAACCAAAAAAAG
>Ga0209081_1002181_pt1 | contig 11452 bp, 8 predicted proteins | sample GOMGulsemesocosm_4_FD_184636 | JGI IMG/M metagenome (GOLD analysis project Ga0209081, IMG submission 184636) | Methane-oxidizing microbial communities from mesocosms in the Gulf of Mexico - GOM15B Gulf of Mexico (SPAdes) (version 2) | ecosystem: Environmental > Aquatic > Marine > Cold seeps... | reverse complement strand
TAGCCGATAGTATTATGGCAAAAAATCCTAAAATAGTAGGTATCTATAGACTAACGATGAAAACGGGCTCAGATAACTTTAGAAATTCTGCCATACAAGGCATTATGAAAAGGATCAAAGCCAAAGGTATCGAAGTCGTTATTTATGAACCTGCCCTGCAAGAAGTCGAGTTCTTTCATTCAAAAGTGATAAAAGACTTAGAAGCATTTAAAGCGATAAGTGATGTCGTGGTTGCAAATAGATTAGAAGAAAGTATCTTAGATATTGTCGATAAAGTCTATACCCGAGATATATTCAACAGTGATAGTTAAGGAAAGAAATTGAAAATATTGGTAACAGGTACCGCTGGGTTTATTGGCTATCACTTAGCTAAAAAATTGCTGCAAAGAGGAGATGAAGTGGTAGGAATTGATAATATTAATGACTACTACGATGTTAATTTAAAATATGGAAGATTGAAAGACTTAGGGGTTGAAGGTCAAAATACGGGAAACTCGACTTCAGTCGAGTATAAAGAGAGTACCCTCTATAAAAGCACCAAATACCCAAATCATACCTTTATAAAATTAGACCTATCAGATAATCAAGGCATAGATGAGCTTTTTAAAACGCAAAAGTTTGATGCAGTCGTCAACCTTGCCGCACAAGCAGGGGTGCGTTACTCGTTAGAAAATCCACAGGCTTACATACAAAGTAATATAGTCGGATTTATGAATATATTAGAGGGCTGTCGTCATTATGAGGTGAAAAACCTCTGTTATGCCTCTAGCTCTTCTGTTTATGGGTTGAACCAATCACAACCGTTTAAAACCACGGATCCAACAGAACACCAAGTCAGCATGTATGCCGCTACAAAAAAATCCAATGAGATGATGGCACATACTTATGCTCATCTTTATGGCATACAAGCCACTGGACTACGTTTTTTTACTGTCTATGGGCCGTGGGGCAGACCCGATATGGCTCCGATGCTCTTTACCGATGCGATACTCAATGACCGTGCTATAAACGTCTTTAATCATGGAAAGATGAGTAGAGACTTTACTTATATAGATGATATCGTCGATGGGCTCATCAAAGTTATCGGCAGCCCAGCAAAATCAAATGCTCAATGGAATGCAAAAAATCCTGATATATCCAGCTCATCAGCACCGTACAGGCTCTACAATATAGGCAACAATTCACCATTAAGCCTAATGGAATTCATAGAAACCATAGAAGATACATTAGGCAAAAAAGCAGAGAAAAATTACTTGGCTATGCAAGATGGTGATGTAGTCTCAACCTATGCAGACGTTAGTGGACTGATAGAAGACTTCGGCTATAAGCCAGAAACAAAGCTGAAAGATGGGATTGCTGAGTTTGTGGGCTGGCATCGAGAGTTTTACGGGGGCTAGAAGTGGGGGTAAATCGGGGGGAGTTTAGCTTAGCAGATAAAGATATTTTATTTCTCGGTGAAATCAGAAATATGAGCTTTGACCTACAGCTCACCTTATTGCATGTGTTTTAGAAACCTCTGAATTTACGTCTGTTGGTGGTGCTAGCTCCATAAAGTTGATGTGCAAAGTGCTCAGGACCAACGTGCAACTATCGCTGAAAATCAGGGAAACGGAGCGCAGCGAAGTGATGATTTTTAGTCCGCAGTAGGTGGTAGGGAAATTTTCCAATCCGAAGTGAGCTGTAAGTTCGCTCGGGAGGAAAGTAGTTATCCCGACAGCCGTCAAGCCAGTGAGGTAGATTTAACGAAGCGGCTTTTGTGCGTAGTTGAATCGGACATGGGGAAACTGCCCCCATAATTCGCTCCGTAAGTGAATACACAGTGGCGATAGGATATCCCAATGCTTCATGAGCTAGGATGGCGCGCCTATCCCTCTTATTTTATGGCTATGTCATCGTTAGGTGTGGAAAAAACAATCAATTCTTTTGGTGCCTTGATATTTTGGTCTTTTGGAGTTGTTTTATATAATATTTAAGTAGTTGGAGAGTTAGAGAATTTAAATATTCCATACTTAACGAGGACATTGCCTTATTCTTTGTATGAAAAACAACTAATAAGAGTGTGTATAGTTTTATTGAATTAGAGTAGGAAAGGAAATAATGAAATATCGTTCTGAAATTGATGGTTTAAGAGCTATTGCTGTTATCCCTGTTATTTTATTTCATGCAGGGTTTAGTGTATTCAAAGGTGGGTTTGTTGGTGTCGATATATTTTTTGTTATTAGTGGATATTTAATAACCACTATTATTTATAAGGAAATCAATGCTGGCACTTTTTCATTTTTACACTTTTATGAACGGCGTATTCGTAGGATATTCCCCGCTTTATTTTTTGTTAGTTTGATTTGTATACCTTTTGCTTGGTTTTGGTTAGCTGCGACAGACTATAAAAGATTCTCAGAAAGTTTAGCGACCATTAATATATTTTCTTCAAATATACTATTTTGGAGCCAAGGTGGGTATTTCTCGCCTAATACGGCCTTAAAGCCCTTGTTGCATACTTGGTCTCTAGCTGTAGAGGAGCAGTTTTATATATTTTTTCCTCTTTTATTGTTATGGAAGCGAATAAAGGGAAAGCAGTTGTTAGTGCTTAGTCTAGTATTTTTACTCAGTTTTAGCTGGTCTGAATACAGTGCTGCATTGTACCCTAAGGCTAATTTTTATTTATTAGTATCACGGGCATGGGAGTTGTTAGCAGGCGCGATACTGGCTATTGTTTTACCACGAGTAAAAAGTAAGAGTTTTGCATTATCTCAAGTAGGCGCTTTACTCGGGTTTGGGATGGTGATTTATTCCATCGCCTTCTTCAGTGAAACTGATTTGATGCCAAATAGACTAACGCTGACTCCAGTGCTAGGAACCATATTTATTATAGCCTTTGCTGATAAAAGGACATTGATAGGAAAAATACTCAGCTTTAAGCCTATAGTGAGTATAGGCTTAATCAGTTATAGTGCCTATTTATGGCATCAACCATTATTTGCTTTTGCTAGAGTTAGATTAGTGGGTGATGTTTCGCGTGACATTTATATCGGTTTAATTTTTTGTACGTTAGTTTTAGCCTATTTAACATGGCGATTTATTGAAGCACCTTTTAGAAAAAAGAATTCTTTTTCTCGGCGACAAATATTTTCGACTGCAATTACGGGCGCAGTTTTTTTTATTATATTTGGTTTATCGGGGATTTTAACAAAAGGGCTACCTAATAGAATTTCAGGTGATGCGCGTTATTATGCAGATTTTGCTAATAAGTATATACCAGTTAGAAGTGAAATATGTCATTCAAAGAAGGGGCATTTGTTATACCCTCCTCAGAAAGACTGTATTTATAACCCAGAATTTAATTTAACGGTTGCACTTTGGGGGGACAGTCATGCAGGTGCCATTGTGGGGCCTTTAGCAAAAGAAATGGAACGACAACAGCAAGGGGTTGTAGAAATTGTTTATTCTGGCTGCCCGCCTGTTATTGGTTTTAAAAAATCATCTAAAGTTAGTGCGTGTAATCAGTTTAATATTGAGTCATTGAAATATTTAAAGAGCAGTGATATTCAGACGGTTATTTTGGTGGCGCGGTGGGCTTTTTATATTGAAGGTAAGCGATTTAATAATGGCGAAGGAGGGGTTGAGGCAGGCACAGATAATGGGTATGGCTTACCTATGTCAAAAAATAAATCTTTTATTCATGATAAAGAATATGTGCCTGAAATGGGGAAAATCTATAGAAGCGCAGTTGAAGCGTTATTGGATTCTGGTAAGCACGTTATTTTAGTCTATCCAATTCCTGAGGCGGGCTGGAATGTCCCTAATTTATTTACAAAAATTTATTTACATGATTATGAGCCATTAAAGAATTCGATAGTATCCACCTCCTTTGAAGTGTTTCAGTCACGCACAAAGAATGTTTATGCGCAACTAGATAAGCTACCAAGGCATCCTAATTTATTAAAAATATATCCAGAAAATGTTTTTTGTAATAGTACGGTAAGTGGGCGCTGTATCTTAGAGATTAATAAGACACCATTATATTCCGATGATGATCATGTGAATTATTTTGGGGGTGAATTAGTATCCAAGGAAATTATTAAAGGGATGCAGGGCAAGCATTGGCTATAGTCTGGCTGCGTTATTACTGTAGGGTTGACCTTGCTATAGGTGAAGTCAAGTTAAATTATGAGGGGGCTTGATTAAACTGTAAGGCATGTAAAGCAGTATAAGCCCCTTGTTTAGCTAATAGCTCTGCATGTGAACCACGCTCAATAATTTCACCTTGCTCCATGACTAAAATAATATCTGCATTTTCGATAGTTGATAGGCGATGTGCAATCACGATAGTGGTTCTATTTTCCATCACATGCTCTAAGGCTTTTTGAATATAACGCTCTGACTGCGTATCTAAAGCTGAAGTTGCCTCATCTAAAATTAATAAAGGTGAGTTTTTTAATAAAGCGCGCGCAATTGCTAAGCGCTGGCGTTGCCCACCTGATAATTGAATGCCATGTTCGCCAATCTCAGTTTGCATACCATGCGCTAAATTATCAATAAACTCCGTTGCATAAGCATCATCCGCTGCTTTTAATACATCCGCTTCAGAAATACCTTCTAAAGAACCATAAGCGATATTATTAAATACCGTATCATTAAATAACGTAATATTTTGCGTCACTAAAGCAATTTGCTCTCTTAATGTTTCTAGTGTGTATTGCGTGATTTCAATACCATCTAATAAAATCTTTCCTTGGCTATAATCATAAAAGCGCGGTATAAGGTTGGTAATAGTGGTTTTACCACTACCCGAAGCACCCACAATCGCAACGGTTTGCCCTGATTTTATTTTAAGATTAATGTTTTTGAGCGCGGATTTTTCAGCCTTAGGGTAATAAAAAGAAAGATTCTTAAATTCCAACTCTCCTTTGCCGATTATTTTTGTTCGTGTCCCTAAATCTTTTTCTACTTCAACATCCAAGACCTCAAAAACATCACTGGCTGCTGCAATACCTTTTTGGATGTCATTGTTGGCCTTGGTGAGTTGCTGAATAGACTTAGGCATCATAAAGGCTGCAAGTAGGTAAGATACAAAAGTCCCAGTGCTTGCTGACTCCATTAGCTGCAAAGCTAGAAAAAGTAGTGTCGCTAAGGCAAAAGCAACAAGTAATTGCATGATAGGGTTTTGAATTGAGGTAAATAATCCGACCCTTTGTGATTGTTGCTTATTAAATAAGCTATTTTCTTTAAAACGCTGAATTTCATGCGGGGCACCACCAAAACATTTAACCACGCGGTTTCCAATGACAAGTTCAGAAGTAATATGGGTCATATCGCCCATAGAATTTTGGATATGCTTACTTAATGCTCTAAGGCGTTTGCTAACAAAGGTAACGAGAATAGCAATGATCGGGGCAATTGCAAGAAAAACTAGGGTTAACTGCCAGTTAACCCAAGTTAAATAAGCCAGCAAGCCGATTGTAGTAAGGCCCTCGCGAATGAAAATTCGCACTGAGTCTGTGACGGCTCGGGCGACTTCTGCAACATTATAAGTAATTAAAGAAATTAAGTTGCCGCTATTATGAGCATCAAAATATTCTGTGGATAATTGAGTGTAATGGTTAAATAGCTCACTGCGCAACTTATGTACCACATTCACTGAAACCTTGATTAAGAAGTAATTACCTAAAAAACTACCTACACTTCTAAAGCTAACTAAGGCAATAATATATAAAGGTAAATATTGGGTATCAGATTTGTTGCCTGTTTCTAAGGTCTCGATAATTATTTTTATCATTTCAGCTAGCATTGGCTGGGCGAGAGCAATCATTGCAAAACCAATAATACTAACAATAAAGAATTTAAGGGAAGGCCGTAGGTATTTTAAAAGTCGCTTGTAGATCGAAATTCCAGAAATAGGTGGTATTGGTTTTTTTGACATTGATTTATGAATGCATTGAGAGCTTGTTAGAAGGAATGGAGGCAGTAGATGCGGCTAAGATAAAGACAAAAAAGGTATTCATAATACCATGCCCAAAGGCGAGGTTAGTTAAGCCAAAAAAAGCATACCCTAACGATAATAATAAAATAAGGCTAGGTAGGTAGCAATTTTTGGGCTGGCATAGATTTTTATAAAATACAATACAGGGAGCAATAAGTAGTATAAATAAGCTAATAAGCCCTAAGCCTCCTTTACCAACTAGAGTGGTTAAGTACTCATTATGAAAATGACCGAATTGATGCGATGTGTTTTTTAAGGTTTTATCCGCCGCAACATTAATTATTGAAATTTGCCGTGTGTTATGTAAACCAAAACCTAATACAGGGTGTGTAGGAATGGTTTCAACGGCTATTTTCCATAAGGCTATACGCGCCCCTACAGAAGATAGGCTGTTTTTTTCATGCGATTCTATCTCCTGTTGCATGGTATTAAAGCGTGATTGTACTTGGGGAGATAGCCCAGCTGCTGTTATAAGCAGAATACCTGTGATAGCTAAAAGGATTAAAGGTTTCGGTGTGATAGATTTTTGCTTGTACCATATAAATAACACAAGTATAAATAAAAAGGGGAATGCAATCCAAGCACCTCTTGATAAAGAAAAAACAACGGCACTACAGCCTAAAATAAAACTAAAAAGACTCATGTATTTTTGTATTTTTGTTTCGTGGTGGATATTGATGATTGAGAAAAAACTCAGCAATAAAACAATATCACCAAAGGGAATAGCATTAACTGTGCCGTTAGCGCGTTGCCCTAAATAAAAATACTGAACAATTGCAGTAATACCAGCTAATATAGCGCCTATTTTGATAGCAGTGCTAAGGGCCTGTGCATTTAGTTTTTGTGACAAGAGTACTGCAAGCCAAGGCGCGACTAGAAAGTGATAATTAGTTCCCAAACGTTTGAAAGCATAGAGGGATACATCTGAAGCTAAAATAGATAGTAATGCGATAGAAAAATAAAGGATACAAATAAAGGAGATTACTTGGGTTTGGGCGTTAGTGAATGGGTTAATTTTCTGTTGGTAGCAATAAATTAAGCTATAAATTGAAATAAGAATAAAAGTGATTACACCGGAAGCAGGAATAATAAGGATAAATGCAGGGATAATGCCACATAGGTAGTTAAAGTATATTTTATTTTGATTTGTCATTCCGGTCTAATTTTATAAGTAAGAGCTTAAGGTTTGTATTGTATTTTGTGTTGCTCCGATATTTTTATTTAAAAACGCATGCCCATTTTGAATTAATAATTGGTTATAAGCACTGTTTTGATATAAATTTTTTATGCTTAATACAATATCCTGTTCAGTTTGGCATTGAATGCAGGCTTGCTGGCTAATGACATGAGCCGAAATTTCTTTGAAATTTAGCATATATGGCCCGAAGAGCGTAGGAGTACCCACGGCAAGAGGCTCTAAAATATTATGCCCGCCAACAGGAACAAGACTCCCTCCAACAAAACAAATATCTGCGGCGGCATAAAGCATTTTTAATTCACCTAAAGTGTCTGCTATATAAATATCTGTTTCTGTGCGGCAGTGTTTATTTGCACTGCGCATAATAACATTCATTTTTTCTTCATTCGCTAAAGCTTTTACCTCTATAAATCTCTCAGGATGACGAGGAACAAGGAGGAGAAGTAATTCAGGGATTTCTTTTTTAAGGGCTTGATAGCAACTGATGATGATAGCCTCTTCTCCTTTGTGTGTACTTGCCACAATCCAGACAAATCTGTTGCGAAAAAGGGTATTCTTCAGTAATTTCCCTTGAGCAAGTAACTCTTTTGAAACGATTACATCAAATTTTAAATTTCCTGAAATGCTTAATTTATTTTGCGCTACTCCAATACTTATAAAATGCTGGCGATCCTCTTCTGTCTGGGTCAGTATATGAGTGACATTTTTGAGCGCAGGGATAACTAAGCGCGGTATTTTTTTGTAATTATGAGCAGAATTTTCAGAGAGACGAGCATTAATAATAAACAGAGGAATCTTTCGTTTGCCACATTCAGAAAATAGGTTAGGCCAAATTTCTTTTTCCATAATCACTGCAATTTTAGGTTTAAAGTGATGAAAGAAGTTATGTAAGACGTAAGGAATATCATAGGGTAAGTAAACGTGACTTACCGTGTCACCTAATACCATTTTAACTCGGGATGAACCTGTGGGTGTGGTAGTCGTGATTAATATGGATTTTTTTGGGTCATCAGCCTGTAGTCGTTTGATCAATGGAAATAGGGCTTCAGCTTCCCCTACGGAAACAGCATGAAACCAGAGGCTATTTTGAGGGTGCTGGCTACTATAAATAGCTAAACGCTCTTGCCAGCGCTGGCGGTAAGTCGGGGATTTAACGCCTTTACAGTAAAGACGTAATAAAATAAACGGGGTTAATAAGGTAAATATAATGGTATAAATATATTTCATCTACGTTTCATTAAAGGACGGATTTAATTTCGAAATTAAATTTTAGGGTTGGTAGGGCGTCAGGCACTATTTAAAGTAGTGACTGAAAATTTTGCATTAAAAATAACCATAATACCGAACTTAATGCAAGTGATAAGTGATTTTTCTGTCAAAACACATAATACTAAAATATGGTAACTAGTTTTTATTTTTGTGTCGGCTTAAATGCGAAAATTCAAATCATCGTTAAGAGTCCAATGTCGGTTAAAATTTTTCTCTCATACGTCTAATATTTTGACGAAGCTGTGTCTTTATCGTGCCTTTTTTATAGCGTCCCTTAGCAATATGTTGAATACGGTAGACCCCTGGAATATCGATACCAACCCCCTGACTACGTAACAACCACCTAAAAGCTCTATCCTCATAAGCCTTACACCAATGATTTGCTGGTTTTTGATAAATACTAATATTATTACAATAACCACAAGAACGAGCTACAGCACCATTAGTAATTTGCAGAGGCCCCGTTGCTCTAGTAATATTAACTGTATGAAAATTACTAGTATCAATATCAAGTACCTGAGGCTTTGCTCCTTTAACTAAAATAGGATCTGTTTCAGTTAATAATGTTGTAATACGTTCGTGTAAAGGAAAAAATAAAACTTCATTTTTTCCTTTTAAGGTTTTTGCTAATTCATCTAAACAGTTCTCATGAAAGACAAGGTCACAATCCGTAAACCAAATCCAATCCGCTTGCGTGTTAAGTGCAGCTTGATTACGACCAATACCGCGTCTAAAAAGTTTTTCTTTAGGTAATTCTTGCCAGTTCCAAATGATATTATTAGCCGTTTGTTTGGCAAAGAAATCTAACATAGCGACGGTATCAACATCTTCCGAACAATAAAAAATAGTCACAATAATATTTAATTGAGTAGGCGGGTAATTTACTAAGGAACTTAATTGATAATCTAATAAATGTGAATATTTCCAACAATGACTTACAATTTCTAATGTTAAGCGTTCTGAATTGCTTGTTCTTTCAGCTTTAGAGGGGATGGTATCTAAAAACCATTTTGCAGGTATTTTTCCATTCGCAGCAAAGCGAAAAAAAATCTCTGAAAATTTATCAGCCCAATGAGTTTTAATGTATTTAATGAGTGTTTCCATGTGCTTTATATAGCTAGTTTAAAATTTGATAATAAGATACTAGCGCTAACTAATATTGATTCGAGTATTTATTTGTATTAATATTAATACATTATTTGTTGAGTTGATAGTAATTATCGATATATTTTTAATGTAGTAAATTTAATTTTTAATAATATTATACATTTAATTTGTTGCTATTATCATGATTTTCTTTATTTGACTGAGTTCCATAGTAATTCTAATTTATGAAAAATTCTTAAGAATATATAATTATTAACAGTGCTATATTGATAAGGTTTTTTAATGTTTTTATCAATGCATTCCAAATAGTTTTCTGCTGTGGGTAAGTTATTTAAATCTCTGGCCTTAAATTTATCCCAATTTTTTTTATTTTTCTTAATAAATGATTTTGGATCACTACCTGACCATTTTTCAGCTAACTTTACAGCTAATGTCTTATATTTACCTCTATAAACAGGAACTTGAGGTAAATACATAACAAAAGGACTAGCCATAAACCCCATCAATCCAAAGTTTTCTTTCGCCTGTAACGAATTTTCATTCTCATTTAATGAAAATACCCAGTCTTTATCTAATAACCTAGTTCGGTGAGCAATAAATACATCTGTATAACTAAACCCTGTCTGATGTTTTTTTCCTGATGAGTTACGAAAATAACAAGGAAAATTATCATTAATATACGTAATTCGTTGATTTCTTTTATGACGTTGGCCCTTTAAAAAAACAGGATTTAAGAAGGCCTTTTTAGGGAATTGCTTAAAAAAATCTTCAATATACTGATAATCATCTTTTTCTAAAGGACGAACTAATTGCATATCATCTTGAATGAAAAGCATCCAGTCGCTCGTTGAGCTTTCCAGAGCCATCTGCATATTATTATATAATCCTCCATGACGCATAGTTTTATTCTGTAATGGCTGTATAAGCTTTACCTGATCTGGCAAATTATGAAGAAGAATTTTAGTTTCAGGATCAGAGCTATTATCATCAATAACTGTTAAATCAAAAGATAAAGAATAATTGAGGCAAGATTCAATTGCATTAGCTAAAAATTCTACTCGATTATAAGAAAAAATATAAATAGAAAGTGATTTTTTTGTCATTTTATAGTTACCTATAATATATGCAATAAAGAGGGGGTAATGTTTTTATTGTAACAATTGAGGGAGGAGTAAAATAAATTAGCAGATTACTCTTCCTTATTTAAGGTAACCATAAATTCATTATAGCATATGTTTTTTGACTAAATAGGTATCAGAAATGTCAATCATCATACAAAAGTTCCCGAGATTTTAAGTTTTTATCGGTACTTGTGTATTTATGGCTATAGCAAAGATTTTTTTAATAGAATTTTCAAAAATGCAACCGATCTATTTGGAGCGCTTAGAGAAATTACGTGACTTAGAAAATGGATTTGCGATACAAATGATAGAAATCAGTTACAACTCGATAGGGATAGGTACTCAGGAATATTACGAAAAAGCGTTGCGATTACTTGAAGGTTAGTTTTAAATTACCTGAATTTAGAGGCATGGGATGTTTCTAGGCTAGATTAATGAGTGACGCGCTATAATAGCGAACTATTCTTATAATTGCGTGTTTTGGTGTTATGTCACAAGACTACATAAAAAAAATTCTGCGCGCCAAAGTTTACGATGTCGCGGAAGAAACACCGCTAGACTTTGCGCCTAGTTTATCTAAACGAGTTGCCAATCAAATTTTTTTAAAAAGAGAGGATTTACAACCCGTTTTCTCCTTTAAAATTCGGGGTGCGTATAACAAAATTGCTTTTTTGAGTGATAAGGAAAAGCAAAACGGTGTGATTGCGGCTTCGGCAGGGAATCATGCGCAAGGTGTTGCTTTATCAGCTCAAAAGCTGGGTATTAAAGCACTCATTG
>Ga0209081_1002180_pt1 | contig 11457 bp, 7 predicted proteins | sample GOMGulsemesocosm_4_FD_184636 | JGI IMG/M metagenome (GOLD analysis project Ga0209081, IMG submission 184636) | Methane-oxidizing microbial communities from mesocosms in the Gulf of Mexico - GOM15B Gulf of Mexico (SPAdes) (version 2) | ecosystem: Environmental > Aquatic > Marine > Cold seeps... | reverse complement strand
TGCCGGGCGTATTACGCTGGATAATATTGCCTTAAATCGTGGTGGCGATTACTTGCGGGAGCTACTGCTGTTTACGGTAAACCAGGGCACTCTTTCCATCAGCAGCGATTTCGCGCTAGATAACAGTGGCCCCGCACAAAGCCTGACTCTGCAGGCGAGCAATATCAACATTGCCGTCGAGCAATTGCAGCTAGATACTCTGGCACCCGTCGAGCCCCTGCTCAAACTGAGCAGTATTAGCCTTAACAACGCCAGTTTCACATGGCCAGAACAGCAGATGATTGCCGATTCGCTAGTCGTCGACAATGGCTTCGCCAACAGCTGGCTGACCAGCGATAAGGTGTTTAATTACAGCCAACTGCTCAAAAGTACTGATACCCCGGCAAGTACAAACCCTGACCCAGCGAACGAGCCAGCAGCAGACACTAATCCCCTGCAACTTCGCCTTGAACAAATACAGTTAAAAGAACTGCTGCTCAGCTTTGACGACCGCTCCCTGCGCGAGCCCGCCCCCCAGAAAGCTGAAATCGTCGAACTAACACTAAAACCCTTCACCCTTGAGCAGGATGCCAAGTTTGACCTGCAGGCTGAACTTAAAATTAATGCCACGGGGAAAACGCTTGTCAGCGGTAAAGTGGGTGCCATGCCCCCGATGGCCGCACTAGCGATTAAGCTGCAAGAAGTACCACTGCCACCGATTAACAGCTATCTGCATGACACCATTCAGCTCAATCTCACCAAAGGTAAGGTCGACGCCGACCTGCAGCTCGACTATCAAACTAGCAACAGCCAGTCTCTATCACTGCGCGGTGACATCGCTATCAAACAACTCGACACCTTCGACCTCGCCGACCAGGAAAGCTGGATCAACTGGCAGAACCTGGCCATCGATGACCTGCATTTACAGCTTGAACCGGCTAGCCTGAACATTGCCAACATTGAGCTTACCAAACCCTATTTTGATGCGATTGTCTTCGAAAATGGCGAAACCCGACTCTTTCGCATGTTGGTGCCAGCTACCGAACAACCCGCTAAGTCTGATGACAGTCAAAATACAGAAGCAAGCAGCTTCCCCATCACTATCGCTAAATTTAAGCTGATTGATGGCAGCATGGACTACAAAGATTTCAACCTGCCCCTTAATTTCGCCACCCAGATTCACAGCCTCCACGGGCAGGCGGTCGATATATCAACCATCTCAAGTACGCCAACTCAACTGGTGCTAGACGGCAAAATCGATCAACACGGCACCGCGAAAATCACTGCTGCCAGCCAGCTGAGCTCCCCCCAGGCCTTCAGCGAAATCAAACTGGATTTGGCCAATGTCGATATCACTAGCGCTAGCTCTTACTCAGGAAAATTCGCCGGTTACACCATTGATGCCGGCACCTTAAGTTTGACCCTCGACTACCGTATCCAGCAGAGGCAAATGCGCGGCGACAACCACATGCTGCTTGAGCACTTAACTCTGGGCGATACTGTCGACAGCCCCGATGCCGTGAGCCTGCCCCTGAAACTAGCGGTCGCGCTAATGAAAGACGTCAATGGCAATATCGATATCGACCTGCCCGTCGAGGGTGACCTCAATAACCCCGAGGTGCGTATTGGCGGTCTCGTCTGGAAGGCCTTTGGCAACTTGCTGGTCAAAGCCGTTGCCAGCCCTTTCAAAATGTTGGGCGGCTTGTTTGATAACGGCGATGAAGGCGATTTTGAGCACACCCTGTTTACCCCAGGCGCTAGCGAACTCGCGGCAAGTGAACAACAAAAGCTCGGTAAACTCGCTCAGGCTTTACAGCAAAAGCCCGCACTCGCGCTGATCGTCAGTGCCTGTTATCAGCCTGAAAGCGATAGCCTGGCTCTGCAAACACAACAATTTAATCAGGCCTATCAAGTTCTTTCAGGTAATGGCAACAAAAATAGCGGCATCCCTACGCCCTCACCTATCAATTACCAGAGTGCCGTTTTGGAAAAAATGTATCGTGCCGCTTTTAGTACTGAAAAACTGGCATTGCTTAAAGCTGAAAGTGAACAGGTAGCGCCACAACAAACAGGTAATGGCCAACACCCTGACGCGGGCAGCCCTCAAACCAAGCGGCTAGATAGCCTGCTATTACAAGAGCTAGTCAGTAAGCAAGCACTCACTCCCGAGCAGCTAGCAAGCCTCGCAAAGCAACGCGCAGAAGCTGTGTTCAACTATCTCACTGGCAATAATGAAGGGGCTGTGGCGCTGGATTCAACACGCCTACAAATCGCCAAAGACCCCATCATACTGCCCGCTGATGCCGAGGCCATTACTTGCCCTCTAACGCTCTCGGCCCTGTAACGCGTGCTCGCCATGCGCCCTATCAAGTCAGACAGCACAATCTGCATGACGACAGCAGTCACTCGCCTTATAATTCCGAACAATAATTACGTAATGCCGTCAGCGTAAATAAACAAACCAGATAAACTCGGGAACAAGCTATGGCCATTAACAACCCGTTTTACAAAATCCTCGGGCGCTCACCCATTAAACCCATGCAGCAGCATATGGGCGAAGTGGTGAATTGTGTGAAATTGCTGGAGGGCTTTTTTGCTGCCTCTAACAATGCCGACTGGGTAAAGGCGAGTTCTGTTTACGACGAAATTTGTACTAGCGAGCGGCAAGCTGATGAGCTGAAAAAGCAGATTCGCCAGCACCTGCCGAAAAGCCTGTTTATGCCGATGCCACGCACCGACCTGCTCGATTTGGTCACAACGCAGGATCGCATCGCCAATGGCGCACGGGATATTGCCGGCTTGATGCTGGGCCGCAAAATGGTCATTCCTGAATCTATTCAAAATGATGGCATGGCTTTTTTGAAAACGGCCATCGCCGCTACCGAGCAAGCCTTCGTCGCCATTAACGAACTGGACGAGCTACTCGAAACCGGCTTTGGTGAGCGTGAAGTGAGCTTTATCGCCACCTTAATCGAAGCCCTCGACAAGCTTGAACACGAGAATGACCAACTGGAGCAGGAACTCCGTAAAAAACTATTTGCATTGGAAGCTGGTCTGCCCCCCGTCGAGGTAATGTTTCTCTACAAAATTATCGACATCGTTGGCGAAATGGCTAATGACGCCGAGCGCGTTGGTGCCCGGCTGCAGCTATTGCTAGCCCGCTAGACACTGTTTTTTACAGACCTCCTTCCTCCTTCATTTTTTGACTGACTAGCCCTATGACAATTATTGCTGAACACGGATATTTGCTCCTTTCACTCGCCTGCGTTTTTGGCTTCTTTATGGCCTGGGGCATTGGTGCCAACGACGTCGCCAACGCCATGGGTACCTCGGTCGGCTCGCGCGCGCTGACGGTCAAGCAGGCGATTATGATCGCCATGCTGTTCGAGTTTCTCGGTGCTTATCTGGCAGGCGGCGAAGTCACGGCCACCATTCGCAAAGGTATTATCGATACGGCATCGATCGAAGATCAACCGGAGTTACTGGTCTTTGGCATGCTCGCGGCACTACTCGCTGCGGGCACCTGGCTACTGATCGCCAGTATTAAAGGTTGGCCCGTATCCACAACCCACACTATTGTCGGTGCCATTGTTGGCTTCGCCGCTGTCGGTATTTCAGTCGACGCCGTGCACTGGCCGAAGGTCGGTAAAATTGTCGCCAGCTGGGTGGTTTCGCCCGTGCTCGCAGGCGTCATGTCCTACGCCCTGTTTAAAAGTGTGCAGTCGTTGATCCTCAATCACAGCGACCCCTTCACCCGCGCCAAGCGCTTTATTCCCTTTTATATGTTCGCCGTTGGCTTTTTGATGGCCATGGTGACCATGCTTAAGGGCCTTAAGCATGTCTTCAAAGATGAAGGTGTGAGCATGAGCTTTGGCGAATGCGCTCTCTATGCCGCCGGTGCCGGTTTAATTGTCACCCTGATTGGCAGCTACTTTCTCAGCCGTATTAAAGAAGATCCCGAGCGCGATGCCGACGACCGCTTCGCCAGTGTCGAGCGCGTGTTCGCGGTACTCATGGTCTTCACCGCCTGCAGCATGGCCTTTGCCCACGGCTCCAATGACGTCGCCAATGCCGTCGGCCCACTGGCCGCTATTGTCGGCATCGTCAACAGTGGCACGATAGCGGCGAAGAGCGTTATGCCCAGCTGGATACTGCTACTGGGTGGTGCGGGTATTATTCTCGGCCTCGCCACTTACGGCTTTAAAGTGATGGCCACCATCGGCCAGAAAATCACTGTGCTGACCCCCAGCCGAGGCTTCGCCGCTGAGCTGGGCGCTTCCGCAACTGTGGTATTCGCCTCAGCGACCGGGCTACCCATTTCCACCACTCACACACTGGTCGGTGCAGTACTGGGTGTCGGCTTTGCCCGCGGTATTGCCGCCATCAACCTGCGTGTGGTGGGCACCATCTTTATGTCCTGGCTGGTAACCCTGCCCGCTGGCGCTGGCCTGTCGATTGTCTTCTTCTTTATTCTAAAAGCCGTTTTTTAAGCGCCCGGTTAATATGGTTTTATTTTTCACAAGAGCCGAAGCCCCTGTACCTCGTTTAACCTCACCTTAAATGAGCTGTTAACAGCTGCTATAATCAGGGCTGTTAATTTTTCTTTAATAAGGTGCTTTTGATGCGAACCAAGTTTTCAGAAGACATAATCCCTCTTACTGATCTCAAGATTAACCCTGGAAAGGTGGTTAATCATGCCAAGGATACCCACCGCCCTGTACTGCTCACGAGTCGAGGACGAGGTGTGGCGGTGGTACAAGGCCTTGATGACTATGAGAAAAGCGAAGAAGAAAGGGCGTTTATGAAGGCTATAGCGGCAGGTCTAATGGAGGTTCGCGAAGGCAAAGAGCTGACGCTTGCTGAAGTAAAGCAAAAGCTGGGTATTGAATAAGTGGACGTATTTGTATCCAGTTCAGCTTATATTGATTTAGAAAATATCGGGAAAAATTATAACAATCAAGGCATGCCACATATCGGTAAGCAGTTTATAGCAGCGATTATGGAACATGCACAAACGCTGATAGATAACCCGAGCATAGGGCGTGTGGTACCCGAATTTGGGGAGGAGCGAATAAGAGAGCTAATCCATTCGCCATTTCGAATTGTTTACTTGAAAGAGCAAAATTCAGTTCACGTTATACGGGTGTGGCGTAGCGAGCGTTTGCTGAAGCTGCCAGATAGCGAGACGTAACAGGAATTTCATGAATAAGCCTTTAGTCATCGACTATTACAGCGACGTCCTCTGTGTTTGGGCGTGGATAGCCCAGCGCCGTATCGACGAGCTTAAGCAAAGCTTTGGTGACGGACTTGAATTCCGCTATCGCTACGTCGATATCTTTGGTGATACCCGGGCAAAAATGGAGGGGGTCTGGCAGCAAAAAGGCGGCTATGCCGGCTTCGCAAAGCATGTGCAGAGTTCTGCCACTGAGTATGAGCACGCACCCATCAACCCCAAAATATGGACGGAGGTTAGACCGGCAACGTCTGCCAATGCTCACCTGCTATTAAAAGCTGTTGAGCTTAGCTACGACCAACAGACAAGCATCGACACCGCACTGATGCTGCGCGAAGCTTTTTTTGTCGATGCCAAAGATATTGGCAAGCTGGATGTTCTCTATGAACTCGTCGCAGCCAAAGACTTGAACCCCGCGCTTTTACAAACCCGTATTGGCGACGGCTCGGCCATTGCCGCTTTAATGAATGACTATCAAATATGTAAGTTGCAGACCATTAAAGGCAGCCCCTCTTACGTTATCGACGGTGGCCGCCAAGTTTTATACGGCAATGTTGGCTACCGAGTGCTGCACGCCAATATTGAGGAGCTGGCTAAAAACCCATCCGAAGAGGCCAGTTGGTGCTGAGGCCAATCAAGCTCTGGCTCTTAAAAAGTCCTGTTTAGATTTTGTCATTATCGGTCGCCCAGTAAGCCCGAATCCCTGACCCTACGGTGCATCACTTACAGGGCTGAATACCCGTGATGCTTTGCGCATGATGTGGTAAATCACGTTTTGTTCCATCACCCCGTGTACCAACTCAGCACCGGGGCCGGTTGCATAAATGGCGACATCTTCAGCCCCATGGGTTTCCGCACCGAGGTGAACCAGGGCTTCCTGGTGGTAACCGCTACGCTCGGTATCAACATCCCTAATATTTTGACGCCCAGCGGCCGCCTTTTTCTCGTAACGCACATTGGCATTGGTCTCGTCACCCAAATCGGCAAAACCGAGTCCGTTGGTATAGCCAAGCGTGGTATAGGGCATACCCTCTTTATCCAGCGCTGGGGATTGATGGGGCTCGCCGCTGGCGTCATTGCCCACGACTTTACCGAGGATGGGGTTACCACGGGTAGGGTAGCCTGCGATGGTGAACGCGTGACTGTGGTCGGCGGTAACAATAATCAGGGTGTCATCACCGGTCAGATCCCGTGCCTTTTGTACGGCTTTCGACAGCTCGATGGTCTCGCTCAAGGCATTATAAGCACTACCCGCATGGTGGCCGTGGTCAATACGGCCAGCCTCAACCATTAGAAAATAACCCTTGTCGTTTTTACGCAATACCTCGATGGCTTTCGTGGTCATTTCCGTTAGCGAGGGCTCACCTCCGACATCACTACCCCGGTCAGCTTCATAACGCATATGCGACATATTGAAGAGGCCGAGTAAGTGACTGGTCGTATTACTATCAATGGAGTCGAGCTGTGCTTTATTCCAAACGTAGGCTGCATTCTTGTATTGACTCAGCCATTCCTGAGTTAGGTCACGACCATCTTTCCGCTCGCCTTTATCATCGCTTTCCGGGTCAGCTCCGTGTTCCCGCTTGATAAAGCTGCGGCGACCACCGCCGAGGGCGACTTCAAGTCCATCGCCATGAGGGAAATCAATCAACTGGCTGGCAATATCAGGGCAAAGCGCAGGCTGGGTGAATTTGCTCGCATCGCGATCATCTTCGTAATTACGGTCAACCGTATGGGCATAAGTTGCTGCTGGTGTGGCGTGAGTCAGCCGTGCTGTGGAAACAATCCCCGTTGATAGACCCCGCGCTTCCGCCTCTTCAAGAAAAGTCACCACCTTTGCGCCTTTGAGGGTCGCGCAGTCACCGCGAGTGGCCGTCGCGTTAACGCTAATCACGCCGGCTTTGGTTTTAATACCCGTCATTATCGCGCTCATGGTGCCTGCGGAGTCGGGGGTTTGCTGATTGGTGTTATAGGTTTTTACAAGCCCTGTGTAGGGGAAGCGCTCAAATGACAGCAGGTTCTCTTCGCCGTAACCGCCTTTTTGCTGGCCATCGAGAATGCGTGCGGCAGTAACGGTGGAAACGCCCATGCCATCACCAATAAACAAGATGATGTTTTTAGCCTTACTCGTGCTTATGAAACGATGATGCGCGGCATCAATAACCGCCTGCCGACCCTGTGCATACCATTGTTCAGCTGTTTTTTTGCCACTGGCATTCACCCCTGACGGCAGCAAAAAAGCGGCGCATAAGGTGAGCCTGATGCCGCTTGTGAGTAACGCTGTGACAGGAAACTTCATCGTATAAGCTCTACAGATCAGGTTAATTCCAAGGTCCTATAACGCAACCGGAATACGCTATTTCGCTATTTCCTCATACTCGTCTCGATCCGATGTTTCGTGAAACACCGCCTCATCAAGTAAGCCCTCACTTCGCGCTACAACGCTAGAGACCATACAGTCACCCGTGACGTTCACCGCCGTACGCATCATGTCGAGCAGGCGATCAACGCCGATAATCAGTGCGATACCCTCAACCGGCAGGCCGACTTGCTGAAGTACCAGCGCCAAAGTAATCAGACCCACACCGGGCACGCCGGCTGTACCGATAGAGGCCAGCGTTGCCGTTAACACTACGGCAACATAGCCACCGATACTGATGTCGATATTAAAGGCCTGGGCGATAAACACCGTGGCCACGCCCTGCATAATGGCGGTGCCATCCATATTAATGGTCGCACCCAGGGGCACGGTAAAAGAGGCGATACCGTTGTCGATGCCAAGGCGCTTTTCAGCGACATTCATGGTCACCGGCATGGTGGCACTACTTGATGAAGTGCTAAACGCGAACAACATCGCCGGGCGAACATTCTTTAAAAATACCCAGGGGCTGAGGCGAGTCAGCAACTTAAATATACCGGTATAAACCACAAGCCCATGAACCAGCAATACAAAAGCAACGGTAAAAAAGTACTTCGCCAAATCGAGAATGGCCGCTAAACCCAGCTGACTAAACAACTTCGCCAACAAACAAAAAACACCGTAGGGCGCGAGGTGCATCAGCAGCGAGACCATGGTCATCACCACCTCATTAAAGCTCTCGAAAAAGCTCAGTACCTCTTTACCTTTTTCGCCACTGTGGCTAACGGCCACGCCCATCAAAATGGCGAACACAATCACCTGCAACATATTCCCTTCGGCCATGGCTTTAACCGGATTGGTGGGGAAAATATTGATCAGTACTTCTTTTACAGAAGGGGCCTCTTTGGCGACATAGGTCGCGGTCGAACTCATATCAATGCCCAGGCCCGGATTGATTAAATTGGCAAACAAAAGCGCGAGGGTAACGGCGATGGCAGTGGTAAGCAGATACAAAGCCAATGTCTTGCCCGCCATACGACCCATACTGGCATTCGCGCCCATGGCGGAAGAACCGCACACCAGTGAGACAAAAACCAGCGGCACCACCAGTAGCTTTAATGAAGCGATAAAGATTTTACCGACCACATCAAATACTGAATTCACCAGCCAGGCTATCAAGTTGGCAACGAAGCTGCCTTCTGCCGTTTCCAGGGTATTGAGGATGGCACCCAGCGCTACACCCAGCACCATGGCCAGTAAAATTTTGGTCGACAATGTCATATTATTTTTCCGAAGGATTAACGATGCGCTTTTATAAGACCGCCCAACTTACCTGCGCTCACCGCGCATTGCCAGAATTTGTTCCCGCAAGGCGGGGGCCGATAGCTCTGCTGGTGGCACCGGCTGCCCACCGACAACCGAAATTCGGCTCCACACACGGTGGAAGGGTGTTTTAAACACACCGGGGCCACTGTGGCTGAAAAAGCCACCCCACAACCCCTGCAGGGCAAGGGGAATAACCGGCGCGGGGCTGCGTTGAATAATGCGTTCTATGCCCGCCCTAAATTCATTCATGTCACCATCTTGGGTCAACTTGCCCTCGGGGAAGATACACAGCAAGTCACCCTGTTCAAGGCCTTCGGCAATAGCATCCATCGCCGCCGTGTACACCGCTTGATCTTCCTTCGGCGAGCAAATAGGTATAGCGCCACCCGTGCGGAAAATAAAGTTAAGTACGGGGATTTCAAAGATTGGCTTGTACATAATAAAACGTATGGGCCTGCGCACCGCGCCAGCGATAAGCAGGGCATCAACATAGCTGACGTGATTGCAGGCGATGAGTGCCCCACCCTTATCGGGAATATTTTCCAGCCCTTTATGGCTCACCCGGTACAGGCTGTGGCTGAATATCCAAATCATAAAGCGCATGGTGAACTCGGGCACTTGGTAGAAGATGAAGATACCAACGGCAATATTCATTAGCGCGATAATAAGATAGAACGTCGGAATACCAATATCGAGCACACCCAGAAAGAGAATACCCAGCAGGCTCGATAGCACCATAAAAAAGGCATTGAGGATGTTATTAAAGGCAATAATCCGCGCCCGTGTGCTCTCCTCCGTACGCATCTGTACCATGGCGTAAAGGGGCACAATATAGAAACCACCGAACATGCCGATCAAGGCCAGGTCGAGCAATATACGCATGCCGCCGGGCTGAGCAAAGAAACCCATGGCCCCCACCGCAGCCGTGCCGCCATAATTTAATCCCGAAAAAAACAGGTCAATGCCAAATATGCTGATACCCAGCGCGCCAAAGGGCACTAGACCGATTTCAATTTTATGCCCGCTCATGCGCTCACACAGCAGGGAACCAATGGCGATGCCGACCGTAAAGGCACTCAACAGCAGAGCAATTAAGCTCGGCTCGCCGTGCAGAGTCGTAACGGAAAAATTCGGAATCTGCGTCAGGTAACTGGCACCAATCATCCAAAACCAGGAGATGCCCAAAATGGCCAACAACACCTCGCGCTTTTCACGGGCCAGGTGATACAGCTTTCGACTCTCACGCAGAGGGTTGAAGTCTATGCTCAGTGTCGGCGCCTTGGCTTCGGCGATGGGAACCTGGCGACTACTCAACCAGCCCACGATGGCAACACTCACCACAATCACACCCACCAACGGGGCGGGCTGCTCAGCCCCGGCCAACAAACTGCCGGCAATAGTGCCGATTAAAATGGCGACGAAGGTGCCCATCTCAATTTGCGCGTTACCGCCAATCAGCTCTTCGCGACGCAAATGCTGAGGAATAATCGCGTACTTCACTGGCCCAAAAAAGGCCGACTGGGTGCCCATGGCAAATAACACCAGCATCATTAACCAAATTTCGTTGTACCACAGCGCGGCAACACCACCGAGCATAATAAAAATTTCTGCTAGCTTGATACGGCGAATAATCACCGACTTTTCGTACTTATCCGCCAATTGCCCAGCGAGTGCTGAAAATAGAAAGAAAGGAATGATGAACAAGCCCGCCGCCATATTCACCAGCGTGTTTGTTTCCGAACCATTGGCCGCCACGCCGCTACTAACGAGAATCACCAACAGGGCATTTTTAAACAGATTGTCGTTCAGAGCACCGAAAAACTGGGTGAGGAAAAACGGCAGAAAGCGCCGCGATTTGAGCAGGGTGAATTGGCTTTTCTGCTCGGCAGAATCCTTCTGCGGAATGTGGGTATCGGTCATTTTTCCCTCTTTATTGTGCCCTGGGCGAAGGTATAAAGAATATCACTGGATTCTAAACACGGTAAAACACTATCGACAATCTGGATGCCTAAAGCTCAGGCCTAAAAAGGACAAGGGCAAAACCCTTTGATATTTTCACCGCTCACCGGATGCTCGAATTCAATACGCTCGGCGTGCAGCATTAAACGCGGGGCCAGCCTGAAAGCCTCGTCACTGGCGTAGAGGTCACAACCCAAAATGCCATGGCCAATCTCGCCACTGTGAATACGCAACTGGTGGGTGCGCCCAGTAAGAGGGGTAAAGAGCACTCGTGTTGCAAAGGGGACTTCAAGGCGCTCAAGCACCTGGTAATGACTCTGGGCAGGTTTGCCAGTGGCATAACAAATTTTTTGCAACGGGAACTGGATACGGTTTTTGGCGATGGGCAAATCAATCTCGCCACTGTCCTCCGGCAGGTGGCCGTGCAAGAGGGCCATATAACTCTTGGCCACACTGCGCTGTTGAAACTGCCGAGTCAGATGGCCATTCACCACTTTATTTAAAGCGACAATCATCAAACCAGAGGTGCCAAAGTCAAGCCGGTGAGCCAGTGTCGCCGTGGGGAAGTCCTGCACCAGGCGCCAGTGGACGGAATCTTTGT
>Ga0209081_1002177_pt1 | contig 11464 bp, 10 predicted proteins | sample GOMGulsemesocosm_4_FD_184636 | JGI IMG/M metagenome (GOLD analysis project Ga0209081, IMG submission 184636) | Methane-oxidizing microbial communities from mesocosms in the Gulf of Mexico - GOM15B Gulf of Mexico (SPAdes) (version 2) | ecosystem: Environmental > Aquatic > Marine > Cold seeps... | reverse complement strand
TATACCTTTTGTGCCCCATCCATAATTAATTCACCATCACTAACAAGATCAGCTTGAGTAGTTTGCATTACAAACAATAAAGCTATCGCAATTGGGCTATAAGCTAGTTTCATGATATATCTCCGCGCTTGTATTATAAAAATTAAAAAGGTTTTCCCGACACAATATCTTCGACTCAGCCTCGCTTAAATAGCCACGATTTTATTCATATCAAAGTCATCGACGACTCTTCGCCCTACATAACCGCGCGTATTGGATAAAATACGTGCACCGGCTATCCGGTAATCACCGATACTATGTGTATGCCCATGAAACCACACGGCAATATCATACTCATGAAACAGTGATTTCAAGTCATTACAATAGGCTAGTTTTTTAATGGCATTGGGGGAATCATACCAACTCCATTGAGTTGGAGCATGGTGTGTTATGACTACGGTTTGACCGTCAAAAGGCTTGGCCAGCTCTTTTTCTAGCCATGTTTTTGAGTGGGCATGTAAAGCGGTAAATTGCTGAGGATTATACATGCCATCAGCGTAGCGTATTTTTCTAAAATCATTCAAACTCAGGCATAAAGCATCAGCAGTATCTTGGCCTTCAATAAATAAATCCGCCCATAATGAACAGCCAATAAAACGTACGCCATTAAACTTAATGGTATTATTTTCTAAAAAAGTAATATTAGTATTGGCACACTTATCCCGCAACATACGCAGGGTGTCATGGTATTCACGCGTATAAAATTCATGATTTCCTGCTATATAAATCACTGGTTTTTTTGTGGACAATAGCCACTCTATACCCTGATCATAAATACCTATATCACCCGCTGCAACAATAATATCCGCATCGTTATCAGGTAAATCGGCAGGGCCAAATTCTAGATGTATATCTGAGAAATAATTGATTCTCATATTAAGCTAACCTACAGCAATCTGTTTTTTTTATCGGGGTTCATATATACTTTAGTGTAATTGTAATTAAGATAAAAAACCACTCACTATGTCAATTAGCTCTAGAAAACTCACTGAAGCAGTTCTTGTTGGAAACGTTAAAGTCGGCGGCGGCGCTCCTATTGTGGTCCAATCCATGACCAATACTGACACGGCTAATATTGAAGCGACAGTAAAACAAGTGATGGAACTTGCTAATGCAGGCTCTGAATTGGTACGTATTACCGTTAATAACGAAGCAGCAGCCCAGGCAGTACCGGAAATTCGTAGACAACTAGATGCTAACGGTTTTTCTGTGCCTTTAGTGGGGGACTTTCACTTTAACGGTCATAAATTACTAGAAATGTATCCTGAGTGTGCTAAAGCGCTAGGAAAATTCAGAATTAACCCCGGTAACGTCGGCAAGGGTGCTAAAAAAGATACTCAGTTTCAACAAATGATCGAATGTGCGGTTAAATACGATAAACCAGTACGTATCGGCGTTAATGGCGGCAGTTTAGATCAAACGGTATTAACTCGTTTATTAGACGAAAACAGAGCGAAAGCTGAGCCGCTAGAATTAGCCGCTATTACTCGTGAAGCAATCATTATTTCTGCTTTAGAAAGTGCCGCAGCCGCTGAATCTTATGGCTTAGCAAGAAGCAAAATCATCCTGTCTTGTAAAATCAGTAATGTACAAGAACTAATTAGCATTTACCAAGATATTTCAAGTCGCTGTGATTACACTCTTCATTTAGGTTTAACTGAGGCAGGCATCGGTTCTAAAGGTATCGTTGCTTCTGCTGCTGCACTTTCTGTTCTAATGCAGCAGGGTATCGGTGATACGATTCGTATTTCTTTAACACCTGAGCCAGGTGCAGCGAGAACTAAAGAAGTCGTGGTCGCGCAAGAAATATTACAAACAATGGGGTTTCGCGCTTTTACGCCTATGGTTATTGCCTGTCCAGGCTGCGGCCGTACGACCAGTGATTATTTCCAAAAATTGGCCATGGATATACAAAGCTATTTACGTGAGCAAATGCCAACTTGGCGTGAGCAATATAAAGGCGTAGAAGAAATGGAAGTGGCAGTTATGGGCTGTGTTGTTAATGGCCCTGGCGAAAGTAAAAATGCAAATATTGGTATCAGTTTACCCGGCACTGGCGAAACGCCAGTTGCTCCAGTTTACGAAGATGGTGAAAAAACAGTTACCCTTAAAGGTGATAGAATTGCAGAAGAATTCCAAGTCATCGTAGAAAACTACATTAAGCGTACGTACAGCGCATAATAAGCATTAAGTAATATCAGTTTAAAATATCTACACTCTAAATGTAGCCTGTATGAAGCTATGTATAATACGGAAAAGTACATGTTAGTAACTTCTTTGTATTCCGTAAGCCACATACAGGCTACTTGCTGCTATTATTTAGGCTCGATTACTAACTAATACCCCTCACCCTTTTTTGAGGGACACATTTTATTCAATTATTGAACATAACGGTTTAACGCTAATGAGTATGTCTGAAAAATCTGTAAGCTCCTCACTACAACAATTAGAGCAACAACTCGCTGATAAAAATCCAGCCTTATTACAAGCCTTTAGGTTGTATCATGAACTGGATCAAGTAGCCTATGACCTCGGGCTTATTGGCATGGATGATTCTTTAGCAAACAAAAATTCATGGTCGCCGGTCATCACAGTTATTGGTGATGCCTCGTCAGGTAAAAGTGAATTTATTAACCGTTATTTAAGCTCGACAACACCTGCTATTGACCCAAACGGGATTCATGCCCAGTTTACAGTATTGGTTTATCGTGATGATCCATCTTCAATGACTTTACCGGGAACAGCTGTTGATGGTGACCCGCGCTTTCCTTTCTACCATATTAGTGAACGTTTAGAACAGTTAGAAAAAGGAACTAGCCGCAATATAAATAGCTACCTAGAGTTAAAAACTAACAATAGTACCCAACTTAAAGATAAAACGATTATTCTTGCTCCAGGCTTTGCTGCTAACCAAAAACAAGCTGAAGCAGAATTATTACGCGAACATGCAAGTACGCTTTCTGATCTGGTTTTTGTTTTCTTTGATGCGCGACATTCTACACTGGAGGACTTCCGCAGTTCACTAAGTCCTTTCCTCAAGCACGCAGCGAGAAGCAATAACCCAAGCAAATTTATCTACGTAATTAATGAGCCTTCTAATAATCACGATGCGGTTGACCTTAACGACTGGAAACAACAGTTAATTCACCTAGGCTTAGAAGCAGGACAATTTTTTGTCTTATCACAAAGTACAGAATCAACCACACAACAAGCAATCGAGCAAAAATTAACTAATATTGATGTAGAAAGTGCTTACCGTATTCTTAATAACTTACAACAGCATATTACTGAATTTGATACAGTTGTGGTACATGAAGTGCAAAAAGGTATCGATCTTTGGAAAGATCGCTCACACTTCACCTTAACAGCCGTACTTAGTTTTATTGCGCTATCTCTTGTTGCTGGTGAAATACAAATGGGTTTAGTGGCCGTCTTACTTGACCCCTTTGTCGCCTCAGTCGCTTTATTTTTATTGGTTGTTTTCCTGATTCCCGTACATATATACAGTAGTAAGGTACATGCCAAATTTATCGCCAAAAAACTGGCAGAACGTCAAGTTGAGCTCGGTCTAATAGAAAACCTACCCGCTCTATTTAACCAAGGTATTACCTTATGGCGCATACTCCTACCTATCAGACAACCCGTTGGCTGGACTAAAGAGGTTCAGGAAACATTAGATATGCTTATGACTCGTGCAAAGGGCTTAGTACAATCACTTAATAATACTTTCAGCACTAACAGTATTGCTCCATCTACATCTGCACCTAAAGAAGAAACCTTTTTAAACTTATAACACCGTAGTGACTGGCAATTTTTCTTTGATAATGCACCGATTTATCAGGTAATTATCTAGGTGTTGTGTCCTGCCGAACGCTTGGTTATCAATGGACCTGGAACTTCGCGGAAGTGAAAGGGGTTTAAAGCCGGTTTTCGCTACCATCATCTTCCAGTGAGCTTATACACATCTGACAGCTATTTCCTTATAGCGTCAGCTTGTGTGCCTGTGTCACACTCCATGATTTTCAGCGTTAGATCATATATCCGGTCGCAACTATATTTATTTCTGCTTCCAACTGCCATTAGCTGTTTGATACCACCAACCAGACTGAGCATTAGTTATCCAGCGTTGAGCAAAAGTAGATTTAATTTGCTTCGCCCATTCCGGGTGACCATTAGCATTGGCAATAGCTTGATATAATTTATATCGATCAGCATTTTCTGCGGCAACTAATTTGCTCAATTTATTTCGGTCTTTTAATGAGACCTTACCTCGAGTTGTCAATAAACCATCGGCTTTAATTGCTAAAACACCTTGATTATAAAAAGTATCTAACTCTCCAAATCGAGCACGCATATCTGCCGTTATACGTCTAATATCTGCACTACCAACGGATAAATTGGCTTCTGCATGAGCTGATGGAATAACCACAGAAATAGCTTGATCAATAAACTGATAAACACCCACTTGCCATGCCGCTAAAGTCCTTTGCGGGTTAATTTTAGCCTGCGGTTTCTCCACTGGTTCTAGGGTTTGTATATCCTGAATGATTTCATCCGCTACTTTTTCTGCTGCTGCAGCTGGGAAATAAATATTAATCGTTACGCACGCTGTTAACAGCAGTGCACCAAACATAGATAGGTTTTTAATGCTCATTATACAATTTTTCCTTTATTCAATAATAAATTCATCTGACGCTGTTATTCTTCGCAACCGTTCAAGCAAAACACTCCAATTTAACCGAGGATTATAACCAATAACATCAATTCTCGGCAGACCTCCCCCTTTAATAAGATAAAAGCCATTATCTATCGACTCAACCCCCATTAACTGACAAACTCCTTGGTACAAATAGCAACCAACACCTAATTTGTTATACCTAAAGCTACTAAACAAGCCTAGAAAGCCCTTAGATAAAACATCAGCTGCACTACTACCACCAATACTGGCAATATTTTCTACCGCTTTCTGACTGATTTTATGAGTAGAATTATCATAGTCAGGCGTCCCCATCCAGGCATAAAATGAAATCGGCTGCCAATTTTCTAAATACAGGTTTTGTACCACTCCCGATAATTTACCTTCAATATTACCTGTATGAAATTTACGGGTAATAGTATCTAAATCTAAATTATCAAATTCCAAGTCCATATAAAAACGGGAAAAATTTGTAAACATGCCTGATGAAGCCAAATTTTTAACTCTTACTTCACCATCAAATACTTGCATTTTTAGCTCGCCATCCAAGGATAAGGTTTTATTTTCATAGCGCACGGCTGGAATATAGCCACTAATTGAACCTGTTAACGGCTCCCACTTCAATGCTGTTGATAATTGCTCTAAGGATAATTTATCCACCAAACCGTCAAAATGTACGACTGAATCCTCACTATTTTCAGCTTTAGAAAAACTAAAATTCTGAATAGAAAATACTCCACCTAATACTGCTAAATCAGCTGCTTGCAATAGCTTAATTTGCTTATCAAATAAGGAAAAATTTAAGTGCCCTGGGTCAAATGCAATCGCCTTAAGCTTTAATTCTTGCCAATTAAGAAAAGAAGCTTTGTTATGATCCTGTTTAGTCCAATGAAGTTGAGCATTAGCTTTATCTAGGTAAAATCGCTGCTCGGCATCATCTACAGTCAAATACCGAGCATCGAGATTAATTTCTGACAAAACATTATGATGTAACTGTAGATTAGCCTCTAATTGCCCTTGTAATTCAATTCCTTCTAAAGGACTAGCCTCTAAAAAGGGAACTAGATAAATGGGGGCTACCGGCTTTAATTCGGGGATATATAGCGCTAGTTCAGCGACTTCAATTATTAAACTTGATTGATAATTTATTACAGCACTAGCCTGGAAACTAGCCAAATTAGTATGCTCAAATTCAATACTCGTTAGCTCAACCTTCTTCCTGTCAGGCCACCATAAACCATGATTTGTAAGCGTTACGGCATGAGCACTATCAATGGCTAAATAAACTGGCTCTATATACAAGTCGCCAGAAGAAATCTCAATATCACTTTGCCATTGCCATGCTTTTTTTTCCTTATTCGCTATCAGTTCAGTTTTTAATGAGAGCGCTTCACTAGCAAAATACCCCTGCTGGTCTTGTATTGAAAGTTTGTCCAGTAGAGCAGCAATGAATAGCGTCTGTACGTCACCCTGCTCCCCTGTAAACTCCATATCAAGATCAGCTGACCCTTGGCTAATACCTAACAAATCTAAAGCCAAGAATAGCTCAAGTTGCACTAGGTTTAAACCTTTTGCTTTAAGACGCACTTTCCATTTCCCTGACTGGTCTTGAGCATCAAGAGAAATTTTCCCATCGAACCACGTCAAATCATTGATGACTAATTTACTTTTTTTATTTTTAACTTGAAATGAGAAATCAAAAACGTGTACTTTTAAATCACTGGAGTTAAAGCGCCCTTGCCCTTGCTGACAATCCACATAATTTTCACGCCAAGTAAATTTTTGGCAGCGAATAGTTAGCTTACTAAATTTATTAAAGGGAGCAGGTAATTTTAAGCTAGCGGAAACAAGAGAGACTTGCGGAGTAGATTGATCAAGTTGGGTTATTTGCAGCTTAGCATTGCGCAATAACCAGTTATTAGCGCTAATTTCATCAACACTAAAGGTCACGGAGCCCAGAGCAGAGGTAGCTGAGGAGTAACTTAATACAATAAATAACAGGCAGGTAGACAGTATTCGATAATATAGAGGGCTAAAGCAGGTTAACTTAACAATAGTCATGTATTGAACCCCTGTGAGAGCATTAATAACTAATATTCCAGCCTAAAATTCACATCATCGATGTAATTAGCGGACTTAACCCCGCCCTACAGGGTACAGATTAAGAGCCATAAGCGGCTTGCTTCATGGTATCGGCAATTAAACCATAAGCAATCACCCAAGCTTCTTTAACTTCTTCAGTAAAGTAATCTCCTAAGCCTTGCTCTAAAACCCATAATAAAGCAGCGCCGACTGTTTCAAAATGAGCCGCTTCGACATTATAAATAATATGTCTCTGCCCCATTGCCTGCAACATAACCTCTACTTCGCCTAGGTTATCCAGTGAATTAACGACGACATTTAAGGTAGTCATTAGCTTATCACCTTGATAATCCAACTTGCCTTTAAATAAACTCTTAACACTGGGGTCTAATTCAAATAAGCGTGCATAAAATAATTCCGCTGCTTGATCTTTTATAGGTAAAACACGTTGCCACGATTCTTGAATCAGATGTATTTGCTTCTTAGTTAAAGGCGAAGAATCTTCCTGAATATATTGTGGCTCATTTTGCCTCTTGTTTTTGATATTCTGAACCAAAAGCAAGCAGGCTAGGCCTATAACAATAAACAAAATACCATACATCATAAAGATACCTTCACTATTAATTTTTGCCCGTAATTAAAGCATTTACGCCCAAGTATCTCGTAAAGTAACGGTACGATTAAACACTAATTTACTCGCTGAACTATCTTCAGTATCTAAACAAAAATAACCTACACGCTCAAATTGAAACCTGCTACCCAACTCTGCCTGTCCGAGACTCGGTTCCACTTTAGCAACACTGATAACCTCTAAAGAATTAGGGTTTAATGCATCGCAAAAATTATCTTCAGAACTAGGGTTAGCAACATTAAACAAACGATCATACAGGCGCACTTCAGCATCTAAAGCATGATCTGCCGCCACCCAATGAATCACCCCTTTTACTTTGCGTCCTTCAGGTTTTTTCCCTAACGTATTTTCATCGTAAGTACAACGCAACTCAATAACTTTGCCATCTGCATCTTTAATCACTTCATTGCATTTAATCACATAAGCACCACGTAAGCGGACTTCACCGCCATCAATTAAACGCTTGTATTTCGGCGGTGGAACATCAGCAAAATCATCTTGTTCTATATAGATCACTTTAGCAAAAGGGACTTTACGCTTACCTTGTGTTTCATCTTGTGGATGATTCCCCATTTCTAACTGCTCAACTTGAGCATCTGGGTAATTTTCCAGTACAACTTTCAGAGGCTCTAAAACAGCCATCGCACGGAAAGCTATATTATTCAAATCTTCACGAATGCAACTTTCAAGTACGGACATTTCAATCCATGCATCTTTTTTAGTTACCCCAATACGCTCACAAAAATCACGAATAGCAGCAGGTGTAAACCCAGCACGACGTAAACCAGCAATGGTTGGCATACGCGGATCATCCCAACCATTAACATGCCCCTCAACTACCAATTGATTTAATTTACGTTTACTAACAATAGTATATTCCAGCTCTAAACGGGAAAATTCAATTTGCTGTGGGTGACAATCAATACTGATATTATCCAAGACCCAGTCATATAGAGGACGGTGATCGGCAAACTCAAGCGTACATAATGAGTGTGTAATTCCTTCTAAAGCATCAGAAATACAGTGTGTATAATCATACATAGGGTAAATACACCATGCATCACCCGTACGTTGATGATGCACTCGACGGATACGGTATAAAGCAGGGTCGCGCATATTCATATTTGATGCTGCCATATCAATTTTGGCACGCAACAAATATTGCCCGTCAGCAAACTCACCCGCACGCATACGTGAAAATAAATCCAAATTTTCAGCAATACTACGGCTACGGTCAGGGCTTTCTTTACCAGGCTTTGTTAATGAACCGCGATATTCACGCATTTGCTCTGCATTAAGGCTATCAACATAAGCCAAGCCTTTCTCTATCAGTTCAACAGCGAAACCATAAAGCTGCTCAAAATAATCAGAAGAATGCCTTAATTCAGCCCATTCAAACCCCAGCCAATGCACATCTTTTTCAATGGCACGTACATATTCGATACTTTCCTTCTCAGGGTTAGTATCGTCAAAGCGCAAATTACATAGGCCTTGAAATTCAGAGGCGACGCCAAAATTTAAGCAAATAGATTTTGCGTGTCCAATATGTAAAAAACCATTAGGTTCAGGTGGAAAACGAGTAATAACTTTGTTATGTTTGTTTTCAGCTAAATCTTTAGCGACTATTTGGCGTATGAAATTTGTAGCAGGTAAATTTTCTATGGTTGACATTTAGCTTTTTAGAAACAAGAATTAAACAAAGCACAAGCAAAATCACGCCGTGCACGATAGATGGTAAACCACTCTATAATAGGTGCGTTACAATAGCATAATATAGTGCGATAGTAACTAGCAAAATCTGCCTTACAAACAAATTCAACCCTGCCTATGCAACCTCAGGAAACCAAACAAGCTAAGCCACATTATAATTCTGGTAAGCATTTATCGCCTTGGCGTGAAAACCTTAATACGATTATTTTTGGGGCGGAAACACATACAGGAAAGCTATTTGATATTATCTTAATCATCAGCATTTCTATCAGTGTTTTAGTGGTCATGCTGAGTAGCGTAGAAGCACTTTACGAACAATATACCTCTCTATTTTTTTATATAGAGTGGGGGTTTACTCTGCTATTTACCTTGGAGTATATTTTTCGACTCATTGCCGTACGCCAACCAACACTTTATGTGCGTAGTTTTTTTGGTGTCATCGATTTACTGTCTATTTTACCTAGCTATCTCGGTTTGTTGCTTCCAGGTGTCAAATATTTACTCATTATCCGTATTCTGCGTTTATTACGTATTTTCCGTATTTTTAAATTAGCAGAATATATGGAGGAAGCTGAAGTTTTAATGTCTGCACTGAGAAGTAGCTGGCATAAAATTTTGGTTTTTCTGTATGTCGTTTTAACCCTAGCTATTATCTGCGGATCTCTACTTTATGTGGTCGAAGGTAGCGCTGCTGGATTCACTAGTATTCCCAAATCAGTTTACTGGGCAATCGTCACCTTAACTACCGTAGGCTATGGCGATATTGCTCCGCAAACACCTTTAGGTCAAATTATAGCCTCCGGTATTATGATTATGGGTTATGGGATTTTAGCAGTTCCGACTGGAATTTATAGCGCGGAACTCATCAAACATTACCAAGTAGATAAGCTGGTTAATCATGCCTGCCCCAACTGCGGCAAGATTGGTCATGATCAAGATGCAGGTTTTTGCAAGTATTGTGGTAGTTCTTTAGAGCAAAATGAATAACATCTCATCATCAAAAGAAAGTTAGGACGCAGTGCTTTAGCCTGCTCTTATACGAATAAAAGCAGGCTAAAGCACTACGTCCCTAAGCATTATTCAAATACACCTAAAAACACAGGTTTCGTAGCCAAAAAACCTTAGTGCCAACCACCATATTGCTTAGTCGGATCACCACGAAAGCCTGTCGAAGTTTTGTTCGCATCTGGCACGCCAACGGTACTATCCGCCGCCATGACCATATTCGCATAAGTATAGCCACCTAAAGCTTTAGCTCGATTGGCAATTTGAGTTGTCAGCGAACTAATATCATAGCTGGAAACAGCAGGAGAAATAACCACAGCAATTAGCTTTTTTTGCGAACCTTCAGGACTAACAGTCAAAACAACGGGTAAAGTAGTTCCTTGAGGTATTTCAACAGAATAATGCTTACTATTTTCTAATTTCGTGCGAGCAACAATCTTCCCCGAACTATCTGCTACTTTAATTTCAGCATTAAGTACCGAGCCATTTTTATCAGTCACAGCACCTTTTAGTACTTTCACCTGTTTATACGCCTGCACAGGAACTGTCAGGCCATTTTCATTCTGCTTTTTATCATCACAAGCCACCAAAACGGTACTCGCTATCGACAAGGCGAGTAAGCGTACAATCATTTTATTTTTATTATAAGTATGCATTTTGACCTTCCTAAGAATATATACAAAACTGCATCATAACACATCAATATACTGATACTTCAAGCAAACACAGAAAGCAAATTAGTAAGAAGAGCGACCTATCACCTTAATTTGTTTAAGAAAATCAGGTATAAAAAATTAATCTCTGTCTCGCTTGTGAGTTTTTCCTCGTAAATAATGAGAAAAATACAAGCCCCTCCCCAACTCTTAGGTATCACAAGGCAGCGCCCTGTAATCAATAACTATTTACCCTCTATACTGTAAGTTAGAGGAATAGCATCATTTAAAAGAGTTAAATCAGCCAGTGCAGTCTGCTGCTCACCTTAAGGTTCAGCATAAATGAGCTGAACCAAACCCTGCTGCATTAATTCAGCTAAAAAATACGTTTTAAGCGCTCCTTTACCTACACCTAAAGAGGACTCTAAACCAAAAATATCACGCATAAGCTATATCACTAATCACTAAAGTAGTAATGATTCTAGCATTAAAAGCTGATTCAAATTAAAATGGCAGAATAAACTTACGTATTAAGAGCGCCCGTGCTAAATCATCTCTTATTGACTTCTCACTTTGACTTAGATATTTATTAATGACCGATCATAAACTTACCCACTTAAAAGAACTCGAAGCCGAAAGCATTCATAT
>Ga0209081_1002175_pt1 | contig 11471 bp, 9 predicted proteins | sample GOMGulsemesocosm_4_FD_184636 | JGI IMG/M metagenome (GOLD analysis project Ga0209081, IMG submission 184636) | Methane-oxidizing microbial communities from mesocosms in the Gulf of Mexico - GOM15B Gulf of Mexico (SPAdes) (version 2) | ecosystem: Environmental > Aquatic > Marine > Cold seeps... | reverse complement strand
GTTATTCGTCATATTTCATCTTTAATTCGTGAGCATGTGCGAGAAACTGATGTGTCAGGGCGTTATGGTGGTGAAGAGTTTACTATTTTACTTGCTGATACTCCGCTTAAAAGCGCTTATGTTTTTGCCGAGCGTTTACGCAGAGAAGTTGAAGCAGCAGTGGTTAAGTATAATGATATTGAGCTTAAATACACCATTAGTCTTGGTGTTGCAGAGGTGGAGCCAAGTATTAAAAACTACGAAACTTGGATTGAGTGTGCTGATGCTGCGCTTTATAAGTCTAAAGAAAGCGGTCGTAACAAAGTAAGTTTACATCCCAAAAAATAGGTACTAGGTACTAGGCTACAGGTTTTAGGCTTTATAACTTCCTAGCGCCTATCTTTTCCTAGGACCTATCTTTTCCCCTAGCGTCTATTTACTTTTACTATTATGATTGGTACGAAAATCATTAAGAATAAAATCAACCTTGGCCATTGGCTATAAGGCGTCTTCCCTTCAACGAGTGGTATTTCTACTTTTAGTACGAGTTCTTCAAACTGTGGTATACGAGCGATAAAAGCACCTTTGTGATCTACCACTGCAGTGATACCATTATTGGTCGAACGTAATAACGGTTTACCAAATTCTAATGCACGCATGCGTGCAATTTCCATATGTTGATGAGGACCATGAGAGCCGCCAAACCAAGCATCATTACTCACGGTTAATAATAAATCAGTTTGTTTCGTTAAATTTACAGCTAATTGGTGTGGAAAAGCGATCTCGAAACACAATAGCGGTAGTAAATGTAAATCGTTAGCGATTAAGTTTTTTTGTACATAATCACCTCTAGTGAAAGAAGACTGAGGTAAATTGAAAAAAGGAGCTAATGGGCGAAGCCACTCTTGAAAAGGTACAAACTCACCAATAGGCAGTAAATGATTTTTTGAATAACGATTACTATGATTGTAGTAATAACCTTGTTCATCATCACTTTGTTTTTTACCTAAAACAATTAAGCTATTAAAGTACTCTTTACTCTCGAAATTATAATTAATAATTCCCGTGATTATTGCACTGTTATTTAAAAGAGCTGAACGATTTACTGTTGTTAGATAATCTTGCACCGCAGGCTCCATTGCTGGGATAGCAGATTCAGGCCATATGATTATATCCGCATCATAATTAGCCCTAGTAATATCTAAATATTTGAGCATGGTTGGCCATTCTTGTTCAGGCGACCATTTTATTGATTGTGCTATATTGCCTTGAACTAAAGCAACTTTTGTTGTTTTTCCCGTTAATTGCACCCATGAAACATTGATGAGAGCGTAACTTATTATACCGAGAGATAAAATAAACGTGATAGGGAGGGCGATGCTTTTGTTAGTATTGATTTTTATTGCATTAAATATCATGACCAAACTGATATTTATCAGGATGATCAAAGCTGTTATACCTACTTCGCCAATAATAGGTGCAAAGCTAGCCAGTGGGCTATCAATTTGGCTGTAACCTAAAGTTAGCCATGGAAAACCAGTTAGTACAACACTACGTAAGTACTCGCCAATAAGCCAAAAAGAAGGGAGTAACCATAAGTTAAGTTGCTGTTTTGTTGAAAAACGAGCTGTTAAATAAGCGGCAAGTGCAGGGAATAATGCCAAATAAATACAAAGCAGTAACATTATGCTTAATGATACAACTAATGGTAATCCACCAAATTGATCAATACTTACATGAACCCAACTGATACCACTAGCAAACCAACCAAAAGCGAAAACGCCTATGAGCTTGGCTGATTTTTTCGGTGTTTGCTGTTGTATTTTATGAAAAGCTAATGCTGGAATGCAAAGTGCTAAATACCACTGTGAAAAAGGAGCGTAAGAAAAAACTAAGCTTAAACCTGCGACAAAACACAACCAGTACTCCTTATTACTTAACAAATGGCTGATGAGTGAGTTTTTAAAACGATAAAAAAGTGTTCTAAATCTTATATTAGTCACTCAATTTACCATTGATTTTATGTTTTTTAGCAACAGTAACTTGTAGGGTTTGCATACGTCTTGTATCGGCAGCCATCACTTTAAACTCAAAGTCACCTACACTAACTTGCTCACCCTTTTGAGGCATATGATTTAGTTTTTGTAATATAATACCAGCAATCGTATCTGCCGATTTTTCATCAAAACTTGTGTTGAAATAATCGTTAAAATCAGCGAGTTCAGTTAATGCTTTAACGAGATAGACATTACCAGCAAGCACTTTTATATCGGCTTCAATATCATCATCAGTTTCATCTTCAATTTCGCCAACAATTTGTTCAAGAATATCTTCAATCGTTATTACACCTGAAATGCCGCCATATTCATCAGCAACTAATGCCATATGATAACGATTAGAGCGAAATTCTTTTAATAAAGGCTCTACTTTCTTACTTTCTGGAACAATAATAGCAGGGCGAATGATGTCTGTTAAACTTAGTTTATCTTCACCTTTATCTAAATCTGAAGCATTAAAACCAAAGGCGAGTAAATCTTTAGCTAATAAAATACCGTCGACATTATCAATGTCTTCATTAACAACAGGGAAACGTGAGTGACCTGATTCTAAAATTATCGGCAAAAACTCATCAAGACCTTGGTTTCTATCAATAGTTACCATTTGAGAGCGAGGGATCATAATATCACGAACGCGCATTTCTGATACTTCAAGTATCCCTTCAATCATTTGTTTAGTTTCGGGATTAATCAGTTCGCGACTTTGAGCACCAGTTAATACACTAACTAAGTCATCTTTATTTTTCGGCTCAGGGCTAAAAATTTGAATCACTTTATTCAAAAATGATTTTTTGTTAGAGCCGTTACTTGGGTGGGGGGTATCATCGCTCATAGAGCTTTTTATTATCCTTTTGTTGCTTACTTAGTAATGATTATTCGTATGGATTGTTTATTGATAGCTTCGCTAATATTTTGATTTCTAACGTTTCCATTTCATTTGCATCAGTATCGTTTATATGATCATATCCCAACAAATGCAAGCAGCCATGTACAACCATATGTGCCCAGTGGTCAAATAATGCTTTATTTTGAGCTTTAGCTTCTTGTTCCACAACTTGTGCACAAATCACTAAATCACCTAATAAATTAAGCTCAATACCTGACGGCACTTCAAAAGGAAAAGATAAGACATTGGTTGGCTTATCTTTTTGGCGATATTGCTTATTAAGTTGTTGGCTTTCATCAATATTAACGAGGCGAATAGTTAATTCAAATTCTTGCTCAGTAACTGCCGTTAAAGCGGCGTCAACCCACTGCTGAAAAAGCTCAGTAGATGGCAGTTCTTTTGTGTCACAAGCATTTTGTAAATCGACGATATGATGCATTAATTTACATCGCTTTGTTTATTTAGTTTAGTTTGTTTTTGTCGATTTAATTTTTGTTCATATGATTCATAAGCTTCTACAATTCTTCCAACAATAGGATGACGAACAACATCTTTGGCTTGAAAAAAGTTAAAACTGATACCATTTATATTTTGCAAAACTTCAATGGCATGACGTAAGCCTGAGCTTTGATGGCGCGGTAAATCCACTTGGGTAATATCGCCCGTGATAACTGCACGAGAATTGAAGCCAATGCGGGTTAAGAACATTTTCATTTGCTCAACGGTCGTATTTTGACTTTCATCTAAAATAATAAAAGCATCATTTAAGGTTCTACCACGCATATAAGCTAATGGCGCAATTTCTATTACATTACGCTCGATAAGTTTTTCAACGCGCTCAAAGCCTAACATTTCAAATAAAGCGTCATAAAGTGGCCTTAAATAAGGATCGATTTTTTGAGATAAATCACCCGGTAGAAAACCAAGCTTTTCGCCAGCTTCAACAGCTGGGCGGGTTAATAATATTCTGCGAACTTCCTGGCGCTCTAAGGCATCAACCGCACAAGCGACAGCAAGATAAGTTTTACCTGTTCCTGCTACCCCAACACCAAAACTAATATCATTGGTAATAATATTTTGTACATAAGACTGTTGATTGCCATTGCGTGGTTTTACGGTGCCGCGCTTGGTTTTAATGGTAATCATTTTTTCGTAGTTAGCACCAAGTTCTGAAGCTTCTTTAGAGCTTGTTGATGCTTTATTCGATTCATCTTGCTCTAAAATACCTGCTTCTAGGATGCTAAGATGAACCATTTCATCTGTTATGATTTTACTTTGCCCTTTTACTTGAGCTGTTTCGAGATATAAATTTTTTAATAAATTAATAACAGCAATACAGTTAGCATCTTTTCCTAAAACTTTAAATAGATTACCTCGGTAACTAACCTTTACCCCTAAACGGCGTTCAATGGTTTTTAGGTGATCGTCCATCGGACCACATAAGTTAGCCTGACGTTCATTATCTACCGGCTCTAAAGTTAACTGATGACTTTGTTGTTTGCCTGTTTCTTTACTTGATTCTGCGGTCAAAATATCTTCCATTTAACGTAGGGGTTTATGGGGTATATGTTCCAACACCCAAATCATCAAGATTGTTTATTACTGATTTTGATGTTTTATGATGATTATTTGCTAATATATCTGCAGGGGAATGCGCTATACGTAAGCCCATATCACTTTCTTGGCGAACCAAGTCACCACGTAATGAATTAGCATAAACATCGGTTATTTTAACATCAACAAATTGACCTATAACTGAGTGCGGTGCAACAAAGTTAACAGTACGGTTGTTTTCTGTTTTGCCGCGTAGCTCCATTGGGTTTTTCTTGGATGGGCCTTCAACTAATATCCTTTGCTCAGTGTTAAGCATTTGTCTAGCAATGCGTAATGCTTGTTGCGTAATTTTATCTTGTAATAAGTGTAAACGCTGCTTTTTAGTTTCATCACTTATGTCATCAGGTAAGTCAGCAGCAGGTGTGCCGGGGCGTGCGCTGTATATAAAGCTAAAACTTAAATCAAAGTTAACTGCTTCAATTAACTTCATCGTATGATTAAAGTCATCATCGCTTTCTCCAGGGAAACCAATGATGAAGTCAGATGACATACATAACGCTGGACGAACTTTTTTCAGTTTTCGAATTTGAGATTTATATTCAAGCGCTGTGTGGCCACGTTTCATTTGCGTTAAAATTCGGTCGCAGCCACTTTGTACAGGTAAATGTAAATGATTTACTAATTCTGGTACATCAGCATAAGCTTCTATTATGTCATCAGTAAATTCTACCGGATGTGATGTGGTGTATCTAATGCGATCAATGCCATCAATAGTTGCAACTAAGCGAACTAAGTCGGCAAAACGACAAATACTACCATCATGCATTTCACCACGATAAGCATTCACATTTTGACCAAGTAAGTTAACTTCACGTACATTTTGTTCGGCAAGTTGTGCTATTTCGTATAGCACGTCATCAAGTGGGCGACTAACTTCTTCACCACGAGTATAAGGAACAACACAGAACGTACAATACTTACTGCAGCCTTCCATAATTGAAACAAAAGCGCTTGGTCCGTCAGCTACTGGCTCAGGTAAGCGATCAAACTTTTCAATTTCAGGAAAACTAACATCAACAATAGGGCTAGCGCTTCGTTGCAATTGGTTTAGCATTTCGGGTAAACGGTGTAGTGTTTGTGGACCAAAAACCATATCAACAAATGGTGCGCGTTGGCGAATGGCTTCGCCTTCTTGTGAAGCAACGCAGCCACCAACACCAATAACTAAATCAGGCTTGTGGTCTTTTAATTTTTTCCAACGACCAAGTTGATGAAAAACTTTTTCTTGCGCTTTTTCACGAATAGAGCAAGTGTTGAGCAAAATGACATCTGCATCTTCTGCTTCTTGCGCTAGTTCAAAACCATGAGTTGAGTCTAATAATTCAGCCATTTTCTGCGAGTCATACTCGTTCATTTGGCAGCCCCAAGTCTTGATATATAGCTTTTTACTCATTTATTTTACTCTTACGCATTTATTTAACTGTTGAAATCGACCTTTGTTACGCTCAATATTAATTTCGCTTTAATTGATATGTCGATAAATGGAGGCGTATTTTATATTAAATGAATCAAAATTTCGAGTTTGCTGAGTGTTGTTTTTTGTAAAATTAATTTTCATGCGTAACAGGAAGGCTTAAAACAAGTTGACTTGCATTGCCTTGCTCATTAAAGGTGTTAATAGAGCCGTTATGTTTTTTGGTTATTTGGCGAATGTAATACATAGATATGTCAAAATTAACTTTACTATTAAAGTTAACAAAGCTTTGATTGTCATCACTGATATTAAGCCATATTTTTCCTTTGAATTTTTGCAATGTAATTTTAAAGCTGCGACCACTACCATTAAGTATTGCCGATGTTACGGCTTCAAAGATAACGCGATAAAGATCTGCCTGAAGCTCATAGTCAAGTTCATTTGAGTTAAGTTCAAACTGATAAGATAGTTTCACTTGATATTTATTTTCGAAGTAATTAGCTAAAAAAGGCACAGCTTCTGTTAAAGAGTTACCATCAAGTGAGTTTGGCTCTGGTGATTGCTGTTGTTCATTTAGAGCATCAACACATTGTTGCAATAATAATTTACTTTTGCTGATGTTGTTTTCTGCAATTAAGGCTAGAGCAGCAGTTAAATTACGCTTGATTTGTATACTGGTTTTACCATAATGATTAATATCGTTTTGTAAAACATTATGGATATGACCAATAGACTTACTACGCAGATAAAGCAACCATGCACTTAGCAAAACAATAGCAAGCAAACTTGCCCCGTAAATTAAGCGTATTTGTGGAGTCCAATACCAAGGGAAAGCAACACTGATTTCGGTGTAAGCTTTATATTCACTCCATTGTCCTAAACTATTAGTGGCCATTATTTCAATATGGTAATCACCAGAAGCTAAACCAGTTAGGGTGAGTTGATTACCATTAATTTGATGCCATTTATTGTTGTTTAAGGTGTAACGGTATTGTTTGTTTACACCTGGTCGGTAATCTAAACTAGCTAAATCTAAGGTGATAACATCGTTACCACTGTTGACTTTAATTGTTTTGTTTAATAAATAAGATTTACCTGAAACAGTTGTTTTACTAATGTAAACTTTAGGTTCAAACTTTGCCTTTGGGGTTAAGTCTAATGTTAAAATACCTGAAAAGTGGGATGAATAAACCGTATTGTTGTGTAAAAGTATACTACCGACGAAAGAGTACTGTTCAGTATTTTCAATCATGCTGAGCTGATAGTTAGCAGGGTTGAATCGGTACATACCAGGTCTAGCAGCAACCCAAATTTCATCATTAACTTTTAACATTCGGCTAAAACGTGTTCCTTGGCCAAATTGTGCTAGTAATTCACCTTGCAAGTTAAAGGCATAAATACCATCCCCTAAAGTGGCGGCAAATATCTTTCCATTAGCCTTTAATAAAGAAATAACCTTGCTATGTCCGGGTAAAATAAGACTGTTAACCTTATTTGTGTGGTTATTTACAATATCCACAGTTGATGTTGTTGCTAGCCATGTGTAGCTATTATTAAGGGGTAAAACATCAATGATTTCAGGGCTGCTTAAGCCTAACTCTGGAGAAATGTTTTTAATGATTTTCTCAGTTGTTATGTCGTAAACGTAGGCACCGTGGTAATTGGTACCAAAATATAGACGGTTATTATGGTGCCTTAAACTTAAAATTAGCTTGTTATTTTCAGGAAAACTTAACCTTGCAACATGGTTCTTGTCTGTATTTAACCGCCATAAGCCATCAAATGTTGCAATATAAAGTGTACCATTAACTGTTATTATTTCACTAGTTCGTAGTCCATTTTTAGAAAACGCTTCATTCACGCTTGGCGTAAAAACATCTGCAGTAAAGGTTTGTAGACCTGCCCCATAACTGCCAATAATTATTTCATTATTGAAAAGTGCTATTTCGTTGGCATTAATTTTTATATCAAATGTTTTGGGATGGTTCTTAATATTATTTTCCGTTAACTGCTCTATACCGCGTGTACTTATTAACCATAATACGCCTGAATTATCATGTAAAAGGCTTCTGACTCGCGCTGGTTTTATATTTCCGTATGTGTGGGGGAGCGGTTGCAGTGTTTCGGCAGATAATTTACGGATAACACCTTGATTGGTTACGGTAAATAAATTGTCAGTATTAAATTCTTTTGTGACCGCATAAATATTATTAGGTTTTTCTAATGAAAACTTGCTGCCATCGTCATTAAAACGAGTGATAGCGTTTTTTGTTATAGCAACAACGCCTGACGGTAGTGCAGTTAGAGCGACTACAGGTTTGTTTAGTATCTTAACTAAGTTATTATTTTTTAATTGGTAAAGACTGTTTTGGTCAGAAACAAAAATATGTTCATCACTATGGACTATTTCTTTTACTTTAATGTCGCTATTAATGAGTGTAGTTATATTAGTTTTAGTATCATAGCGATATAACCTATCAGGCACATTGATGTAATAACCACCATTAAAGTTGATTACATTATAGACACTTTTGCGATGTATATCGGTGAGTATTTTGCTTGATTGACCTGTTTTTGGATTAAAGCGCCATAACCCATCGATTTCAGTAGCGAGTAATAAATGCTCATTATCAATAGTGACATCATGTAACCAGGTGAAATTTTGTGGCCATACGACACTTTTTGAAGAAAAGTTTATCGTTTGTTCACCATCAAAACGTGTTAAACCTTGCTGGCCTGCAAGCCAAATGAAGCCCTTATTATCTTGTACAATCTCGCTGACATTAGTCATGGAGTTTATTGAGGCTATATTGGCTGCTTGTGAAAAATTATGAGTTATTAATAAAAAGATAGGAAATAAAAATGGCAACAGTTGTTGCCATTTTAAGTTTATAATGAATTTAGACAATACTTTGTGGGTTAGTGTTGTCTTTATCATGATCTTTTTCGCCGCAAGCAGCAAATACTTTTGGTAATTGGTGCGCTGTTGTAGGTTTTTGTACCAATAGGTAAGTCGGTTTTCTTGGTGAGTCACTATATTTTTTTTCTGCCCATGCTTTACGCACTTTATCAGCAGCTTCCTTAGAGTATTTTAATTCAAATGCCGCAGCGATCATGTCAACGCCGAAATCGTCCATTACCATGATTGCATTGTTATGGTAGCCACTTGTGGTGTCAAAATCTATATCTACCGTTAAAATTTTATTTGTAGGTAATACCAAGTCGGCGCGAAAATTTGCAATTACCGCTCTATCATTGTGTGCTTTTAAGTTAGTACGGTTTGGCTTTTCTGTCATATCATAAACAATTTTAATATCGTCGTTTAATATAACTTCATCTTTTTTTGCTGTAGACATAATCTTTCCTTTTTACAATGTAAAGTGATTAATAACAGTTTTGTTGAAAAACAAAACGTCATAAGCATAACTTATCATTTGTTTTTTTCAAGAGTTTTCCAATGAAAATAAATAAAGTAATGATTAGGCTTAACTCTTTCTCTTCGTTACAATAACGAGTATTAAATATGAACAAAATTAGTTTAAGATGAAAGAATTTGATTGTATTGTTATTGGTGGAGGGATGGTAGGCGCGGCAAGTGCATTATCGTTATCTCAACTAGGGTTAAGTGTTGCATTGGTAGAGCAACAGAAGCCAAAAATATTTATTAAAGATCAAAATCTTGATTTGCGTGTATCTGCTATATCAATTGCTTCACAATATTTATTAGAGCAACTTGGCGCATGGTCACAAGTAGTACAATGGCGAGCCTGCCCCTATAAACGGCTAGGAGTTTGGGAGCAAGAGTACGCCTATACAGAATTTAACGCCGATGATATTGAGCAAAGTCATTTAGGGCATATTATTGAAAATCGATTGTTGCAGTTATCTTTATGGCAGCAAATTAACTTGCAAAGTAATATTGAAGTTTTTTGCCCTGAAAGCCTAGTTTCACTATCTCAAGATGAAAACCAAGCTACCGTGGTTTTAGAAAACAATCGGTTAACCGCTAAGTTAGTGATAGCGGCTGACGGTGCAAATTCTCAAGTTCGACAATTAGTTGGTATAGGTATTACTTCATGGGATTACCAACAATCTGCAATGCTAATTAATGTTAAAACTCAGTTACCTCAGCAAAATATTACTTGGCAACAATATTTACCAACAGGGCCTGTGGCTTTTTTGCCTTTAGCTAAAATATCTGCTTTAGATAACGATAAGTTGGACGAACAAAAACCGACAGAACAGGGCGGTTATGCGTCTTTAGTTTGGTATAATCAACGTGATGAAATTAAACGGCTATCGGCATTGTCAAATCAGCAGTTACAACAAGAGGTTTTAGCTGTTTTTCCACAGCGATTAGGAAAAATAGAAGTGCTAACTAAAGGTGCTTTTCCATTAACTCGCCGACATGCTAATACTTATCAAAAAAATCGCGTGTTATTATTAGGTGATGCAGCTCATACTATTAACCCAATGGCGGGGCAGGGAGTTAATTTAGGCTTTAAGGATGTTAGTGCGCTGCAATGCGTTATTGCCACTGCTATTGCAAATGGAGAGTGTTGGCATAACGAACATGTTTTAGCTCGTTATGAGAAGATGAGGCGTAAAGATAATTTGTTGATGCAATCCACAATGGATGTTTTGTATCATACCTTTAGTCATCCATCGCCATTAGTTAAAACACTAAGAAATGCTAGTTTACTGGCTGTTAGTAAAGTTCCACTACTTAATAGTATTGTCAAGAATAAAGCTTTAGCTTATGCTTGTGGCATATAGCTTTGCTTGTTTACTTTAGTGACTTAAGTAATACTTAGCTTTATTAGCACACTCTTGAGCATTTTTGATTGGGCAAGCCATACGCTGTTTAGGCATACCTGCTTCCATAAAGACAGCGCCAACTGGGTAAAAGTTATGCTCGCTAAAATAGTTAACACTTTCTAATGGGCTATAAATGTATACTTCGCTTAAAGCAAGCTCTTCGGCAATACGAAATAGTCCGTGCATGATTATTTTATCAATAGCTGCTCGTCTAAACTCCATCAGTACAGCAATACGACTAATTTCACCATTAGAGGATATTCGACCTGTTGCTATAGGCTCTTGGGAAGTGTCATCACAAACAAGCATATGAAATGCAGAGTTGTCATTACGATCAAATTCTATTTTTTTGGGAATACGTCTTTCACAGATAAAAACTTTTTCACGAACGTCTTTTAATAGGGGTTCGGCTTGTTGCCAAGGAACTCTGCTCACACTGTAGGACATTTTCTTAACCATTCTTTTAATTGTTAACATAATATTCAGTAGCTAAAATTAGCCACTGAATTAACTTGTAGGTAAGACGATCATGGGAATAGTTATTGTTGTTATTTTCATATTTAAATCGTAGAACTTTTTAAGCGTAGTTAATGAATGACTGTTTTTCAAACAGTACGAAGCGTTTTTTGTTAAACAATTTAGTGGCATAAATTAGTGGCATAAAGAAAAAAAGAAGACATAAGCCTTCTTTTTCTTTGCATAA
>Ga0209081_1002173_pt1 | contig 11478 bp, 11 predicted proteins | sample GOMGulsemesocosm_4_FD_184636 | JGI IMG/M metagenome (GOLD analysis project Ga0209081, IMG submission 184636) | Methane-oxidizing microbial communities from mesocosms in the Gulf of Mexico - GOM15B Gulf of Mexico (SPAdes) (version 2) | ecosystem: Environmental > Aquatic > Marine > Cold seeps... | reverse complement strand
CTTAATCATTAAAAAAAATTGCCCGTAGTGGCGCAGACCAATCCTCGTTAAGGTCGTTATAGCGTGATTGTAAAGCAAGCTTTGAGGTTTTTCCTGATGCGGTAACAGGTAATGCATTGAGGAAAAAGTATTTTAATGGGCGCTGAAATGGCGCTAATTTTTTATTGGCTAATCGGCGCAGCTCTTTTTCAGTAAGCTGTTCTACTTGGCTATTTTGTTCAGAATCAATGGTGTTATTTAATACGCAAATAGCCAAAATAACTTCCCCTAAAAAGTCATCATTAACACCAATTACGGCTATTTCACGTATTGCTTGATGACTTGATAGCACAGATTCAATATCTTTCGGGTAAATATTAATACCACCTGATATTATTATTTCCTTTTTACGCCCCATATAAGTTAAAAAACCATCTTCAGCTAATTTACCTAAATCGCCTGTTAAGAAAAATCCATCATGTGAGCTACTTGCTGTTAATTCAGGCTGCAAGTAATATCCTGAAAATGCTAAAGGACTTTTTACTGCAATTTCTCCAATAATATTACAACTAACTGGCTGATGATTATTATCAAGTATTTTTATTTCAACACCAGAACAGGCGACACCTACAGAAGCGTGTTTTTCTTTAGCAAAGTTAGGAGATAAGTTTGACGTGGTTGCAACTTCTGTTGCACCGTACATTTCATGAAAGTCACACCCTATTGCCTGAAAAAGCTGCTCTTTAAAATGTGCATCAATTGGGGCTGAAGAGGTAACAATTGTTTTAAGTGTATTTAATTCTTTAGTGTTGTTTAGTAGCTCATCTTTTAACGCATATAAATGAGAAGAAACACTAATAACCTTACTTACTTTATGTTTTTCAACGACGGCTATCCAAGCTTTTGGCGTAAATTGCTTTAAATGAACTAGTGTTGCGCCGAGTAATAGTGGTACAAAGAATAATCGTTGCCCTAAAGAATGAAAAAAAGGCGATGCACATAACACCACATCATTATCTGTAATATTATATAAATGCCAACTTTGTTGCGCTCTTTTAACTTTTACCGTTTGAGACAGCACGATAGGCTTAGGTTTACCTGTTGAACCTGATGATAACGTAATAATGAAATCATCATACTGATTGCCTAAGCTTTGATTGTCTAGCGTTTGACTATCTAAAAAAGAGGTATACTTTAGTTGCTCAGTTGTTAACGTTACTTTATCAGTAGTACAGATAAATTGAATATGAGAGATTTTATTGGTGTTTTTACACTGCTCTACTTTATGTGAAAAACAAGGTTCATAAATAACGGTATTAACCGCTGTTGCTAACCAGCCATTAATAAGCTGTTCGGTGGTTAGCTGTGGATTTGTTGGTACACATGTACCATTTATTTTTGCCATGGCAATAGCAATGCTAGCTGTATTTATTGCGTCTTCAGTTAATAATGCAGTACGTACTTGTTGTTTCTGACTTATCGTATGAAATTGTTGAGCCCACTGGTTAACTTCATCAAGTAACGCTTTATAAGTGTATTGCTTTTTTTCTGCAATAATTGCTACTTTGCTTAGATGTTGAAGAGCTGACTTTTCAAATGTTTGATAAAGAAATGACATTAACGATTAAACCTTTTTATTCAATTTTACTGATGATTATCTCTGCTAGCTCACCTACAACGCGCATTCTTTCGTTTCCTAATTCTTCAGGATCAAATTTAAACGAATACTCACTTTCTAAGGTCATAATCATGCTTAATGTGGCAAAGGAGTCTAATAAGTGTTCAGTAATAAAATTACTATGCGTACTTACGTTAATATTATCTAACGAGCTATTATCGATAATGTAATTAATAATGAATTTTATTACGTCATCTTTCGTTGTTACTTCATCCGTAGATGTCATTTTTTCACCTGTTTTTTTATCATATACTTGGTATTAATTTACTTGGTGTTATACCAATTACATTAATTAGGGGGTCTATTTTATACGCAGGAAAAATTGCCAAATACAAGGCATTTATTTCATTAACTAGTTGTTCTAATTATTAAATAAATAACGCGGTAGTTGGTGATTTTAACAAGTATAAATGATCACATATTTAGTGTGATTGGTATTATATTGCATCCCAAGTTAAACGATCTCCTAGGGTTAAATCTTTGGTTGATTTTCGCCCTAAAACGATACTTTTATATTGAGTTGGCAAGCCAAAACCAGGGCGAACTGATTTTATATTTTTCTCGGTAAATTGTTCGCCTTGTTTAATGTCGGCACTTACATATAATGAACGACGACCATTTTTATTTAAACTCGCTGCAGGCGTCAGGTCATAATTAACCTTACCAATTGCTTTTTCAGCGCGTCGAATTTCTACAATCATTTGTTGAAATTCTTCAATAGTTAATGAAAAGAAACTATCAACTGTGTCAATGTTATCGGCTAGTTTTATATGCTTTTCTATAACGGTTGCGCCCATTGCAACAGCGGCAATTGAGACGCCAATGCCCATAGTGTGATCAGACAAACCAGCATGACAGCTAAATGTTTCTTGTAAATTTTCTATTGTTTTTAAGTTTACTTCTTCAGGTGGTGTAGGATAGGCAGTTGTGCACTTTAATAAAATAATATCATTACAGCCATGAGACTTTAAATGACTTACTGCGGTATAAATATCACCAATATTTGCTAATCCTGTCGATACTATGACTGGCTTACCTGTTTTAGCAACCTTTTCTAATAAGGCTAAATCAACAATTTCAGGGGATGCGATTTTATATGCTTTAACAGGGTATTTCTCTAACTCATCAACCGAACTTTCATCAAATACAGAGCCGAATAACTCAATCCCTAGCTTCTGAGCATGTTCAAATAATTCTGGTAACCATTCCCATGGGGTATGAGCATATTCATATAAATTGTATAAATTTTTATAGTCAGCCCAAGCATTATCTTTTGCTATGGCAAAATCAGGCTTGTTAGAGTTTAAGGTAATTGTATCAGGGCGATATACTTGTATTTTTATAGAGTCAGCGCCAGCTTTATGTGCTGCATGAAGCATTTCTATTGCTTTCTCTATTTTTCCACCATGATTTCCTGAAAGTTCAGCAATAATATAAGTAGGCTCGTTGGTGCCAATGCTCACGTTACCGATTTTGATATTTTTCATCATATTATTATCTTATTAAATGTCGACTTAGTTAGGTGTAAATTTAGTTATTTATAACTTATGTGTAAGTAGCTTCTGCCAGAGAAACCCAAGCCCTATTTTTATTTGCTAGGTTTGCTGCTTGAAACAAGGCTAAACCCTCATTAGCATGTTGCCAGCCATAAACATAATCAGATTTGTACTGACCCGTTTCTTTATATTGCTCATAAGCATCGGCAATATCTTGATAAAGATTGGCAAAAGCTTCAATAAAACCAGACGGGTGACCTGGTTTAAATCGATCTCTTACTTCATCAGGATAGATGCAATTGCCTCTATCATAAGTGGTTCGAGAAGAATCTTTATTATAAATATGTAATCGCTCTGGCTCTTCTTGATACCATTCGGCACTGCCTTGATCACCAAAAACTCTAAGCTTCAAGCCATTTCTATGTCCTAAAGCTGTCTTGCTAACCCACATGGATGCTCGAAAGTCATTTTCGTAATGAACCCACATATAAGCATCATCAACTATGCCATCAAAGATAGAAAAATGATGGAAGTCGGCATTAATACTCAAAGGCTTTAATTCGCTAACAAAGCCTGTTAAATGGTGTATATGCACGGCTAAATCTAACAATAATGTTGGAATTTTACCATCTTTTAAGCGCCATGCTTGGGGAGACATTTTTTCTTTAGCTTGTATAAAACCGTCCGATGGCATTTCAATTTGAATTTGCTTTAAGTTACCCAGCTTACCTGCTTGTATATGGCGTTTTAAATCTCTAATCATTGGATAACCACTATAATTAAAAGTAACTGCCAGAAAGCCTTTTGTTTTTTCTAGTGTTTTTTGAATGTGGCTAGATTGTTCTAAATTTGCCGCCATAGCTTTTTCGCAAATAACGGCAATGTTATTTTCAAGTAAATGACAAACAACCTTATGATGATGAGGAGTAGGTGTTAGTACAACAACGGCATCAAGATTATGTTTTTCTTCAGCAATATAATGTTTCCAGTCAGTGAATACTTTATTTTCAGGTAAATGCCAAGCCGTACCCGTAGCTTTACTCTTGCTTTCATTTCTGCTAAAACAACCAGAAACCACACGCCAGCGATCATCTAACTGACTGGCAACCCAATGGGCATGACCAACCGCTGATTGGGTTGACCCACCAATAAAACCAAGGCGTAATGGTTGGTGTGCTTGTGAATTTGTAATCATAATTATCTCGTTTTGTGTGTTTGTTTCTCAATAATATTATTGAATAGATATTAAAAACTTATTGAGAATGCACACTTTTAGTTTACGTGATTTTATTTTTTGCATTATTTGCATTAAAAGTAACATAATAAAAATCATCAAAACTTGCATCATTAAAAAGTGCATTAATAGCTGAACTATATGCATGGTCTAAGCCAATATCCTCAAAGCCAAGATATTTATTTAATAATTTTACAAATTTATTCTCTCGATGAATAACGGCAATCCATGGGATATTTGGAAAATTCTCTTGGCAGTATGAAAGCTGCCAGTTCAATGCTAGCAGGGCTTCTTGAAACCCCATTTTTTCGTGACAAACAAACCAACCGCCGATCATAAAATCTTGTTGCTGATAACGTTTAACTTCGTGCCAGATATATAAACAAGCAGAATCATTTTTTGATAATAAGTAAGACTCTCTTTGAGCGTTAAACCACCATGTGTAATGGTTTAGAAAAGAGATTTTATCGGCTTGTATCATATTATGGCAATTACTAGGTAGATTTCTAGAGGTTAAATAATGATTGATGTCTTGATCAGTCACTGGCCTCAATTGATAGTTTTCTGACAAGTTAATATTTTTATTATTGCTTAATAATTTGTTGATTACTGTTTCATCAGAGATAGACGGTTCAGCTATTGTCAATAACTTTTCCGTGATACGGCAAACACCATAACCATCAATGTGGAGCTTTGCTTGTTTGATTAACTTTTTAAATTTTGAATAGTTATTCGCGACTGTTTTACAAAAATAGGGTATCTGTTTAATTTCATTTGTAGATAAACTTTCAAGATGGAAGTAATGACCAATATGTTCTAGCTGCTCCTTTTCTGATTGCTGATTATCGGCAATAGCAAAGGTTAAGGCGGGTATTTGTAAACTTAGTAATTGATATAAAGTACCACCAGCTGCACCTATGTATAAATGAGTTTTTTTCAAAAAGGGGTATAGATCTGTTTCGCCTATTAATGGCGTTATATTACTATGGTCTTTAAAGCGATTAATAAACGTGTCACTATTTGCAGAAAGTGGCCCTAACACTGGCATTATTTTTATTGGTTTTTTAAATTCACTTTGATGCTCAAGTAAGCTGGCGATGATTTTTTGACATTGACTAAAATCTCCACCACCGCCAATACTTATCATAATGTTAAAGCTATCGGTTGGATTTTTTTGAATATCAACTCGCTCTTCTAAAGGCATTTGACGATATTGCTCAGCGAGTAGAGTGTAGTGAGGACCTAATAATTTAATTGTGCCAGTAGGCACCAAGGTATCATAACTTTGCTTGGTATTACTTCCTCGGTATTTCATATCAACAATTAAGTCACATTGGTGTTCACGCAATATATCGTCTATTACGGCTAATTTATCAATATGATGGCTAACTAATACTTCCCATTCTTTACTTAAACGATAATCATCAACTATCGCATACACTGGTTGATACTTATCACATAACGTAATGAATTTTTGAGCATCAATAACTTGATTTAATTCACTTTGTGGGGAGTCATAAAGTTCTTTATATTCTATACCAGATAAAAACTCGAGTATGTTAGGCTCAATACTATCAAGCACAAAAATCACTCTGATGTTATGTTTTTTCAGCTCTTTTGCTAGTTGTAAACAACGAACTAAATGACCAATGCCAGTATATTCTCCAGCATTAGTTCTAATTAATATTGTTTTAAATGAAGACGACTGGGTAATGTTTTTCATAACTATCTATCGCTAGTGTATGGACTCATAAATTATTTAATGCGTTATACATGGCTTCGGCTAAAATCCAATCGTCATTATTATCAATGTCGTGAACTTCATATTTAGGTAACAAGTAAGGAATAGCAGAATCAGAAAACATACATTTTTCTGATAAAAAACTTGAGGCTGTTCCCCAGTAAAATTGCCCAGCATCAAAATAAGCAGCTTCCAGGTCTTGAGTGCGCTTACCAAACTCTTCAGGTTGAAACATTTCTATATTTTGCTTAGAAGATATTTTAAACGCCTGTTGAATAGGTACGGGGTATTCGCAAACACCAAAACAATATATTTTGCTTGTTTGTGCTGTTAACTTTTCTAATGCAAGTTGTAAGGACTCCTTTTTGATAAAAGGAGAAGTGCCGTATAACGTACACACATAATTTGCAGGTGTTCCCGCTTCAATCAACCAATTTATCGTATGATTAATAACAGCCAAAGTGCCGCAGTGATCATCAGAAAGGTGAGCAGGGCGAATAAATGGTGTTAAAGCGCCGTATTCACGAGCAACCTCTGCAATTTCTTTATCATCAGTAGATACAATAACTTGATCAAAACAATTGCTATTTAAAGCGGCTTCAATTGAATATGCAATAATAGGTTTTCCACAAAAGTCTTTGATATTTTTGCGAGGTATTCTTTTACTGCCACCACGTGCAGGGATAATGCAAACGTTAATGATTAGTACCTAATTTCGTTGATATTTAACAAGTTAAGAATAAACATTATTGTGTTTAATGTCTATGGCGTTCTCTTATCTAATGCCGAAAATTGTTAATTTGAATGTTATAATACTCTATCGGCTTAAAATCATTTTTACTTAATTATTTCCAATGAACGGGACATAATAGTTCTTCATTCCAGGCAGCTAAATGTTCGACATTATTGGCCACAATTCTTTTATCACTTGCTTTTACTAATTCAGTAAGTTGCGCGCAGTTATTAACACCACAAATTATTTGATCAATTTCAGTTATACCATTAGTGAAGCCGATCATAAGTTCTAATTTTGACAGTTCATTAGCTGCGGCATGTTGTTCTACTGCTTTAAGTTCTTGTTTGTAAATAGTAAATTGTTTAGGTAAGTTTTTGGTGTCGAGTAAAAGTAACCCTTGTAAGAAAATAGATCTAGCATGAACTTCAATATTTTTACGTTTTAATTGAGTTAGCGAGCCATCAAGTAACAGACGTTGATCAAGAATATTAAACGGCAATTGAACGATGTCGACATCAAAATGCTCAAGTATTTGATCCAGCTGTTGTTTGCTGTAAATTGAAACACCAATTTTTTTTACTAAGCCTTTGCTTTTTAAAGATTGAAGCGCATTATATAAATAATGCCCTCCTGGTTTTAATAAATCATCGCAAGCATGCACCAATAATCCGTAAACGGTGTTTTGCTGTAATTGCTGTAATGATTGCTCGAAACTAGAAAAAATATATTTTTCATGACTTTCGTTAAGCGAATCATCTAGTAAACTAGGTGTTTTAGTTATCACCTTAAAGGTGCTAAGGCTATCAGAGTATTGACCAAGTACCGCTTCTGAATTTCCATAACTGCAAGATGTATCTAATGTTTTTATATTATGTTGCCTAGCATAGGTAAGTATTTTGTTTACTTCACTTTGTGATGTTTGTCCACTTTGGTTACTGATACCATAGTCAAGACCAAACTGAGCGGTACCTAAAGCCAGCTTCACGTTAACTCTCTTACTTTCTTAATAATATATTGCTGATCCTCATGAGATAACTCAGGATATAGAGGAAGTGATATTGCGCTGTGATAATATTGTTCAGCTTGAGGATAATCGCCTTTTTTAAAACCTAACTGAGCATAAAAAGGTTGTAAATGTATTGGAATATAATGAACGTGAGCCATGATACCTGCAGCTCTTAATTGAGTAATAACCTGTTTATGCCCTTCTGCACTACTATTATTCAGTTGAATGATATAAAGGTGGTAACTTGAATAGCACTGAGTAGATTGTTTGAGTGGTGAAAAATCATCTTGAGTAAAAGCTATGTCATAGATGTTAGCTAGTTGGTTTCGTTTTTCTACAAAGTCATTAAGCCTTTTCATTTGGCTTAAACCTAATGCTGCTTGAATATCCGTCATTCTGTAGTTAAAACCAAGCGCTACTTGTTGATAATACCAAGGACCATGACTCGGCTCTGTCATTTCTTCTGGTGTTGAAGTAATACCGTGGCTACGAAAAAGCTGCATTCTTTTAGCTAGCTCTATATTATTAGTTAATGCCACGCCACCTTCGGCACTTGTAATTATTTTTACTGGATGAAAACTAAATATAGTTATATCGGAGTACTGACAAACGCCTACCTTTTGTTTTTTATATTTTGCCCCAATAGCATGAGAAGCATCTTCAATAAGGTAAAAGTTATATTCATCTGCTAATTTTTTGATAGCTCTCATATCGCAAGGCTGGCCAGCAAGATGCACTGGAATAACAACCTTAGGTAAACTGTTTGATTTTTTAGCGGCTACTAATTTTTTTTCTAGCGATAAAGCAGACATGTTGCCAGTAGCTAAATCTATATCAACAAAATCTACGCATGCACCGCAATATAGAGCGCAATTAGCAGAAGCGACAAAACTAATGGGCGTGGTCCAAGCTATATCGCCTTCACCAAGCTCTAAAGCTAAACAAGCAATATGTAATGCCGAGGTTGCGCTATTAACAGCGACAGCATGCTTTGCTTCGCAATAATTAGCTAGAGCGTCTTCAAACTTAGGAACCATTGGGCCTTGCGTCAGCCAGTCTGACTTTAAAACATTAACAACAGAATCTATGTCATCTTGAGATATTTGCTGTTTTCCATAAGGGATCATTGAATAGCCTGTTGATTAAATTCTATTATTTCTTCAACGGTTAAATAATGAGGGTTATTTAATGAATCATATTCATAACCTTCAGGAACTAGCTTTCCTTCTTCTTTTAAGGAGTTGCTTGAAAAGTCATTTTCTCTGCTAAAAAATTTTATTGCTGGTGCTATAACAAAGTGATCATCAAATTCGTAAGTATTATAACAAATTTCAGCAGGGCACATTACCTCATGAAGTTTTTCTCCTGGGCGAATACCAACAATTTCTTGCGGTAAATTTGGTGCTATAGCGGTCGCTAAATCTGTTATTTTAATAGAAGGAATTTTAGGAACAAAAATTTCGCCGCCGAGCATACGTTCAAAATTCTTTAATACAAAATCAACGCCTTGTTGTAAGCTGATCCAAAAGCGTGTCATGTTAGCGTGAGTAATAGGAATAGACGTAACGCCATCATTAATCATCTTTTGGAAAATAGGAACGACTGATCCTCTAGAGCATACAACGTTACCGTAGCGAACAACGGCAAAGCTTGTTTTATGCCCTCCAGAAATATTATTAGCAGCAATGAATAACTTATCTGAAGCAAGTTTGGTAGCTCCATATAAGTTAATGGGGTTTGCTGCTTTGTCAGTAGAAAGCGCTATAACTTTTTCGACATCATTTGCAAGCGCAGCAGAAATAACATTTTCAGCGCCATTAATGTTAGTTTTTATACATTCCATAGGGTTGTATTCAGCCGCTGGAACTTGCTTTAATGCTGCAGCATGAATGACAAAGTCAACACCATTCATGGCTTGAATTAAGCGCTCTTTATCTCGTACATCGCCAATAAAATAACGCATACAAGGCTGATTAAAGTCTTGTTGCATTTCAAACTGCTTCAATTCATCGCGTGAGAATATAATTATTTTTTTAGGGGAGTAGCGCTCAAGCAGTGTTTTTACATATTTTTTCCCGAAAGAGCCTGTTCCACCGGTAATCAAAATTGTTTTGTTAGTAAACATACACTTGTCTCCGAGCAGTTTAATGCGTGTAGTTAAAAGATATTTATACTTTAATGTATAGTAAACATTAAAGTATAAATATCATAGCAATAAACATGCCTGGAAGGTTTTTTTAGATGATTTATAGTTTTTAGTTTTAGGAGAGTAAACTTAAAACACTGGACATGCTGCTATTGGCTTGAATAAATGAGCTTACTGGGTGTTATACCAACCACACTAAATATGTGATCATTTATACTTGTTAAAATCACCAACTACCGCGTTATTTATTTAATAATTAACGCTGCATGGATGCAGTTTATTAGACAATGCAGGAGCATATTGTCCTGAACAACTAGTTAATGAATAAATGCCTTGTATTTGGCAATTTTTCCTGCGTATAAAATAGATCCCCTAATTAATGTAATTGGTATTATTTATAAGCTTTTTTAATTTTGCTTACTTGTTTAACTTTTAAAATATCTTGTTTGGTTTGCTCAAAAATACTTTCACATTGCTCGGTAACTTTTGAAGAAAGATCAATTAGCTGTTGAAATTTGTCACTTACTTCAACAATTTCATCAGCAGAGTAATTTAAAAAAAATTGCTCAATTAACTGTTGCCTAATCAGTTCTTTGGTTTCAAGTTTTTGATAATCGCCTTGCTCAACAATATTGCCAAGTTGCTGAGTTTTCAGAAGAATAAAATCTATATCGCGTTCAATATTTGTCATTTTAGTTGCCTATTTAATCTGTTCATATTAAGCAGGTTTAACTCTTTTTTCTGCAGGAATGGCATCCCAACCTTCTTTAATTTCTGTGATAAGGCTTTTTACTTCATCTAACTTTTCACAATCGTTATCAATATTAGCTTGCACAAGGCAGCGAACGATATAGTCGTATAGATCAAATAGGCTAGATGATATTTCACCACCTTGATTCATATCTAAACTATCTTGCAATTCACCCACTAAAGCGATTGCTTTGGTTAAGCACTTACCTTTGTTTTCGGTCTCGTTTCTAGTAATAGCACCACTTGCTATAGCTACATTTGCTAAAATATGCTTAAAAATAATGCTTATTAGTTGATGAGGATCTGCATCAGCTACGTTATCAGCATTGGCATTTCTATATTTCTTTATTGATGCTCTCATAAGGGTATTACTCAATTAATAAATTTTTAGTTTTCTATAGCCCTACCTAAATAGGTTAGTACTATTGATAAAGTAACCTAAGCAAACTTTAGGCCATATTTTTTCTTGTTTAGCTCTTGTATGTAACTTGTATGTAACCTAGAACAAGCAATACAGTGATTAGCTATTACTATCTTATAAAGTATTAACGAGTGCAACAGCCTTTGTCAATTTAATACATTAAGTAATACATTAAGTTTTAATTTTGTCTGCCGATAATAAATATGGGGGTATTAGAACCTTCACATTTGGAGATAAATATGAGTCTAAGCAGTGTCGGTGCAGTTCTTACCGCTGAAACAAATCGGCAAA
>Ga0209081_1002170_pt1 | contig 11482 bp, 9 predicted proteins | sample GOMGulsemesocosm_4_FD_184636 | JGI IMG/M metagenome (GOLD analysis project Ga0209081, IMG submission 184636) | Methane-oxidizing microbial communities from mesocosms in the Gulf of Mexico - GOM15B Gulf of Mexico (SPAdes) (version 2) | ecosystem: Environmental > Aquatic > Marine > Cold seeps... | reverse complement strand
ACTAATCGACAAGACAAGCTAATATATAGTCAAAACCATTGTAAACTGCGCTGAATTACCATAAATTGAATACTTAGATTGAATACTTAGTAAGTATATTTAAATCAATCATTACACTTTAATTATGTCATCCAAAATAAATACCAAGGAATAGAAATGGTTATTACAAACTCTATGTTTACCTTATTTCTGATTATTATCATCTTTAGTAGCAGCACTATTGCAAATGATATTACTGTCTATCGCTGGGTTGATGACAATAACATTGTGAACTTTGGTCAACATCAACCACAAGAAGGTAAGTTTTCACAATTAACAACTATAGTTTCTTATAAAGCAAAACAACAATCTTTAACAAATAAGACAACCTATTTGGTGGATAATAAATCGGTGGATAATAAAAAAGAAGAAGCTCAAAAAATACAAGCAGATACAAAGGCTAAAAATAAAGAGATATTTGCTAATAATTGTAAAGCTGCACAACTTAATATAAAAATGTTAAATTCATTAAACCGAATATTAATTACTGATGCTAACGGAAATAACCATACTTTAACCAATGAAGAGAAAAAAGATAAACTCGAAAGTAGTCAGAAACAAGTAGATACTTTTTGTTTAAATAAAGCATAATCAATTAAAATAATTAACAACAACGCTTAAAATGATTACTGAGTTGTTGTTAACCCCTTTTATTTACATAATTCACATAAAATTTTTCAGTAAATTAATAATCAAAAACTAATTTTTCATCCGTTACGCTAATATTTATTTCACCGCCTGCGGTAAACTCTCCTGCAAGTAATTTTTGAGCCAGTGGATTTTCAAGTTCTTGCTGAATAGCACGTTTTAATGGCCTAGCACCAAATATTGGATCAAAACCGGCTTTAGCAACGAATGCTAAGGCTTCATCACTAACAGTTAAACTTATATCTTGCGCTGCTAAACGATTTGATAAAGCTTGTATTTGAATACCTGCAATTTTTTCTATTTGTGTCGCTGCAAGTGGGTGAAATACTACCGACTCATCAATACGATTAATAAATTCAGGCTTAAAGTGATGGGCTACTTCATTCATCACTTTAGTTTTCATTTGTTGGTATTGGCTTTCATCACTAAATTCTTGAATGATGTCTGAGCCTATATTCGACGTCATGATTATTACCGTATTTTTAAAATCGACCGTACGCCCTTTACCATCAGTTAAACGTCCATCATCAAGCACTTGCAATAAAATATTGAAAACATCGCTGTGCGCTTTCTCAACTTCATCTAACAGAATTACCGAATAAGGTTTTCTGCGTACAGCTTCAGTTAAATAACCACCTTCTTCGTAACCTACATAGCCTGGTGGCGCCCCAACTAAGCGGGATACTGAATGTTTTTCCATAAATTCAGACATGTCTATGCGAATAAGCGAGTCTTCATTATCAAATAAAAAGTACGCTAAAGCTTTAGTTAGTTCTGTTTTACCTACACCCGTAGGTCCTAAAAACAGAAAAGAACCAATGGGTTGATTAGGATCAGCTAAGCCCGCACGTGAACGTCTAATAGCATTTGAAACTGAAGTAACAGCTTCACTTTGGCCAATAACTCGTTGGTGTAACTCACCTTCCATATTGAGCAATTTTTCCCGTTCTTGCTCTAACATTTTTGCCACAGGGATACCTGTAGCGCGACTTAACACATCAGCAATTTCAACCTCTGTCACTTTGTTCGCTAATAAGCTCATCTCTTGCATTTCTGCTTGGCTAGCTAAATCTAACTGCTTTTCCAACTCAGGTAACTTACCATATTGCAATTCAGACATTCGATTTAGATCACCATTGCGCCTTGCTGCTTCTAATTCAATACGCGCTTGTTCTAATTCTTCTTTAATCGTTTGAGTACCATATAACGCGGCTTTTTCAGTGGTCCAAACTTCGTCTAATTCATCATATTGCTGTTGCTTGTCATTTATTTGTTCTGATATATCAGCTAAACGTTTTTTAGAAGCATCATCTGATTCTTTTTCTAACGCTTTTTGTTCAAGTTTAAGTTGAATTAATCGACGTTCTAATCTGTCTAAATCTTCTGGTTTAGAGTCCATTTGCAAGCGGATGCTAGAGGCTGCTTCATCAATTAAATCAATGGCTTTATCTGGTAATTGTCTATCACTAATATAACGGTGTGATAAAGTAGCCGCGGCAACAATGGCAGGGTCGGTAATATTAACGCTATGATGTAACTCGTAACGCTCTTTTAAGCCACGTAAAATAGCAATAGTATCTTCCACGCTTGGCTCTTCAATTAAAACTTTTTGGAAACGGCGCTCTAAAGCGGCATCTTTTTCAATATATTGTCGATATTCATCTAGCGTTGTAGCGCCAACACAATGTAAATCACCGCGTGCTAATGCTGGCTTTAGCATGTTACCAGCATCCATAGCACCATCACCTTTCCCAGCACCTACCATAGTATGTAATTCATCAATAAATAAAATGACTCGCCCTTCCTCTTGAGCCAGCTCATTTAAAACAGACTTTAAACGTTCTTCAAATTCACCTCTATATTTTGCTCCAGCAACCAAAGCGCTCATATCAAGAGATAAAACACGTTTGTTTTTTAAGCCTTCAGGTACTTCATGATCAACTATTCTTTGTGCTAAACCTTCAGCAATGGCTGTTTTACCAACACCGGGTTGACCAATTAATACAGGGTTATTTTTCGTTCTACGTTGTAAAACCTGTAAGGTACGGCGAATTTCATCATCACGACCAATAACAGGGTCTAATTTACCTTGTATCGCAAGTTCTGTTAAATCAACCGTGAATTTTTGCAAGGCTTGGCGTACATCCTCTGCATTTTGATCATCAACAGTTTGACCGCCGCGAATATGCTCAATGGCTGCTTTTATTCGTTGTTCGTTAGCGCCAAGCTCTTGTAATATTTTCCCCAATGCGCCTTTATCTTCAAGCGCAGCAAGTAAAAACATTTCTGAAGAAATATATTTGTCTGACATTTTCTGAGCATGCTTATCGCATAAATTAAACAATTTCCCAGAGGCTGATGATAATTGCACATCACCATCATGATCGGTAACTTGTGCTAAAGATTGTAGCGCCTGCTCAAGCTTGGTACGTAAAGTGCGCACATCAATACTTGCACTTTTTAATAGGGGAATAATTGAGTTACCACTTTGACTATCACTTTTTGAAAGTAACGCCATCATTAAATGAATCGGCTCAATAAATTGATGATCACGTCCTAAAGCTAATGATTGAGCATCAGCAATAGATTCTTGAAATGCTTGAGTAAATCGGTCTAAACGCATAAGTATTCTCCTAGTGTGTATTAGTCCTGATGTTATTAATAAAACATAATAAAAATAACAGCGGGCGAACAGGTTCGTTATTTATATTATAACATTAGGTCATTTAGTTTAATTTTCAACCTGAATCCAAGAAATAAGGAAGTATTAACTTAATTTATCTAAAGAACACATTGATCAGGTTTGATCATTACCATCTTAATCGGTAATCAAATTATTTTGCTCTTTCATATTCTATTACTAGCTCTGGCTATTATTCCCAAGTAGAATTATAAATAATAGTTAATTCCTGATGGTTTCATCAATTTATTCTTTAATTTAAAAGATATAAAAACACTGATAACCAACTAATATAAATAAGAAAAAGTAAATCATGCAAGATCTATCACAATACACCCCGATGATGCGTCAATATTTAACCATCAAAGCAGAATTCCCCAATATTTTGATCTTTTATCGTATGGGTGATTTTTATGAATTATTTTTCGATGATGCTAAAAAAGCGTCCGATTTATTAGATATTTCATTAACTGCACGTGGCAAAACTGGCGGTAATGCTATCCCTATGGCTGGCGTTCCTTATCATGCAGTGGAAAATTATTTAGCTAAATTAGTACAACTGGGGGAGTCAGTAGCTATTTGTGAACAAATAGGCGATCCAGCAACCAGTAAAGGCCCTGTAGAACGTAAAGTAGTTAGGGTTATTACCCCTGGAACATTGAGTGATGAAGCGTTATTAACCGATAGGCAAGATAGCTTAATTGTCGCTATTAGTGAAAATCATTCAAAAAATAAAAAGAATTCAGATGCCGATTTTGGTTTGGCTTATCTTGATATGGCGAGTGGTCGCTTTGTGCTAACTGAGCCACAAACTGCTGAACAATTACAAGCAGAATTACAACGTCTTAGCCCTGCGGAACTATTATATCCAGAAACATTGTCTAATTTTTCTTTGATAGAGCAATACAAAGGCTTGCGCCGACGACCAGAGTGGGAGTTTGATATTGAAACATCACGGTCATTACTCAATCAACAATTTGGCACTAAAGAATTAGCGGGATTTGGTGTTGATGATAAATTATTAGGCATATCAGCCGCCGGTTGTTTATTTCAATATGTTAAAGATACTCAGCGAACAGCATTACCTCATATTCGCGCTATTATTGCTGAATCTACTAGCGCTGCGGTGGTGTTAGATGCCGCTACAAGAAGAAATTTAGAGTTAACGCAAAACTTACAAGGCGGAACAGATAACACCTTAGCCGCTATTTTAGATAAATCATCAACCCCTATGGGTTCACGTTTATTAAAACGTTGGTTACATCTCCCTTTACGTGATCTTGCCATTTTAACCAATAGACAATCGACTATTGAACAAATTATAACGCAAGAATTACAGCTTGATATTCAACCAATACTAAAAAGTTTAGGTGATATAGAACGCATAGTGTCACGTATTGCTTTACGTTCAGCCAGACCCCGTGATTTTGCTCGTTTACGTCATGCATTACAGCAATTACCACAATTACAACATTGTTTATTGCCAAATACTCACGGTTATTTGCAAACATTAGCTGAAAACATTGCACCTATCCCTGCCCTTCAAACGTTACTTGAACAATCACTCGTTGACAACCCACCCGTACTTATTCGCGATGGTGGTGTAATTGCGCCAGGTTATCACCAAGAATTAGATGTACTACGAGATTTAAGTGATGGCGCTACTGAATTTTTAGCACAACTTGAACAGAGAGAAAAAGAACGCACCGGCATTCATTCTTTGAAAGTAGGTTATAACAAAGTACATGGATTTTTTATTGAAATGAGCCGCACTGCTGCTGTTAATGTGCCTGACGATTATATTCGTCGACAAACATTAAAAAATAATGAACGCTTTATAACTGAAGAATTGAAAGAACATGAACACAAAGTACTTAGCGCACAAAGTAAATTTTTAGCATTAGAAAAACGTCTTTATCAAGAATTATTTGATCAAATACTGCCTGAACTAGCGAAGTTACAAGACCTAAGCCAAGCAATTGCCGAATTAGATGTATTAACTAACTTTGCCGAACGTGCTATTACATTAAATTATGTTAGACCTGAGTTATCAGCAAATGCTGGCATTAACATTGAAGCAGGCCGACATGCTGTCGTTGAGCAAATGACTAAAGGTGTATTTATAGCTAATCCTGTAATGTTAACGGAACAACGTAAAATGCTTATTATAACAGGGCCAAACATGGGTGGTAAATCGACCTATATGCGCCAAGTTGCATTAATAGTATTGCTTGCTCATATCGGTTGCTTTGTTCCTGCTACAGTAGCCAAAATAGGGATTGTTGATCGTATATTCACGCGTATTGGCGCATCTGATGATTTAGCTAGCGGTCGTTCAACTTTTATGGTTGAAATGACTGAAACAGCTAATATATTACACAACGCCACCGATAGAAGTTTAGTTTTATTAGATGAAATTGGTCGTGGTACAAGTACTTATGACGGTTTATCACTCGCTTGGGCGTGCGCTGAAATGTTGGCTTTAAAAACAAAAGCCTTTACCTTATTTGCAACACATTACTTTGAACTTACGTTACTTGCAGAACAGATAGAAAGTTTAGCTAATGTGCATTTCGATGCGATAGAGCATGATGATAATATTGTCTTTATGCACGCAATACAAGAAGGCGCGGCGAGCAAGAGTTTTGGTTTACAAGTCGCTCAACTAGCAGGTGTACCTAAAACAGTTATAAATCGAGCCAAGCAACGCCTATTAGAATTAGAAGCCAAACAAGCAGCATCAATTTTACCTGCACAAACACAAAGCTTTGAACAATTAAGCTTAGTGGCTGATGATCACCCTGTGTTAGACAGTTTACGTAGTATTGATGTGAACGAGTTAACGCCACGCCAAGCCTTAGACTTATTGTTTGAATTGAAAGCAACACTTTAGTTTTTAAATAAAAATAAGCCGCCGTAAAGTTGTTAGTTACTGTTGCTTATTTTTACTTAATTTTTTCAACTTGTGGTTTAGCTTATAACCAGTTTATGTTTCAAATATCGCTGCAATAGAAATATTTTGTTGACTTAAAATATTACGTAAACGCTTCAATGCTTCCACTTGAATTTGGCGAACACGTTCTCGAGTTAAACCAATTTCATTACCAACATTCTCCAATGTGTCGGCATCAAAACCCAGTAAACCAAAACGTCTTGCTAGCACTTCACGTTGGTTTGAGTTTAATTCGTATAACCAATGAATAACATCATTACGCATATCTTGTGATTGTAAGTCATTTTCTGGACCTTCATTTTTTTCATCCTTAATAACATCCAGTAGTACTTTATCTGATCCGTCTGAAACTGTCCTATCAACCGAATCCATATACTCATTTAAACGTAGCATTTTATTAACATAAGCAACCGGTTTATCTAGCGATTTTGCTATATCTTCAACTGTTGGCTCATGGTCGAATTTTTTAATAAGCTCACGTGAGGCTCGTAAATAAATGTTTAACTCTTTTACCACATGAACAGGTAGACGGATCGTTCGGGTTTGGTTCATTATTGCCCGTTCAATGGTTTGGCGAATCCACCATATTGCATAAGTAGAAAAACGAAAACCTCTTTCAGGGTCAAATTTTTCAACAGCACGGATTAAACCTAAATTACCTTCTTCAATTAAATCAAGCAATGCTAAACCACGATGATTGTAGCGTTTAGCAACTTTTACCACTAAACGTAAATTACTTTCAATCATACGTTTTCGTGAGGCTTTATCTCCTTTTAAAGAAAGACGTGAAAAATAAATTTCTTCCTCGGCATTTAATAATGGTACAAAACCGATGTCATTCAAATAAAGTTGAGTTGCATCTAAACTTAACGGTTTTTTTGCTTTCTCTTTTTGTATTGCTGCTTGTCCTTTTTTCATACTATTATCCCTTATAATATAACATTAAAAAATGTCATGAATGATTCAGCTTTCTCACTATACCCATATATGGTATGAGTGATGTATATCCTTAGTTCTATTCATTATTCGTCTCTACTACTAAAACTAAACCCCATAAAAGTAGATTTGTTATTTTTTCGGTAAATACTTCAAAGGATTAACCGACTTTCCACGGAAGCGAATTTCAAAATGAAGCATGACGCTTTGTGCTCCACTATCTCCCATTCTCGCTATAATATCGCCCGCTTTTATTTGTTGTTGCTCTTTTACTAATATTTTATCGTTGTGTGCATAGGCACTTAGATAATCATCATTGTGTTTGATAATGATTAATCTACCATACCCCCTTAACGCACTACCTGCATAAACTACTTTGCCGTTTGCTGTAGCCTTAATGCTTGAGCCACGACTTCCTGCAAAATTTAACCCTTTGTTACCCTGCGCTGCCGTAGAAAATCGATCAATGATTTTTCCATTAACAGGCCATTGCCATCGCCTAATTTTTTGTGAAAAACTTTGATTATAATAATTCTTTTGGTTGCTTGATTTTTGACCTGTTATATTTGCAGCATACGCCTGCTTTTTAGAAGATGCAATAGTCTTTTTAACCGTTTTAGGTGTAGTAAAATTAGAGCTTTTATTCTGTTTTTTATTAGAAGCCTTACCAGAACTAGCTTTTGATGTTTTTCTTTTACTTAAACTGTTTCCTTTAGCTGTTAAAAATAATTTTTGTCCTGGATAAATTCGATAAGGTGGAGATAAGTTATTTAGTTTAGCTACCTGACGAACATCAGAGTTAGCTCGCCAAGCTATAGAGTATAAGGTTTCTCCATTGCGTACCTTATACTCAGGAGAATAGATATTACTTTTAACGTGACTGTTTTTTGTTTCATTACCGTAAATATTAATAACCGGAGCGGGCTTGTTTCGTGAAGAGCAAGCAACCAAACTTGATAACAAAATAAAGCAACAGAGTAGCTTAAATAAAAGTCGAGCAAACGGTATTGTTGCCTTTTCGTAAAAGCAATAATTTAAATGAGTTAGAACTCTATTTTGTTGAGACTCAGTCATGTAAAAAAGTTAATTTTACCGATAAATTAAATAAGCAATAATTATCAACGAAACAATAGCCCAACCTAAAATATCTATGTATTTACGCAGGTTTTTCTCCATCGTGCTACCGCCCCATTTAATAAGACCAGCGACAAGGAAAAATCGCATACCACGGCCAATAGCTGAAGCTAATAAAAAGGGTATAAATGCCATTTGCAAAAAGCCAGCACTCACAGTAAAAAGCTTATAAGGAATCGGTGAAAAACCTGCAATAAAAACCACCCAAACACCCCATTCACTAAACCAAGCCATAGCCGTATCAAAACGGTGTTGATAACCAAATTCAGTAATCAATGGCTGTATCCAAGGTTCAAACATCATATAACCTAATAAATAGCCCACCATACCACCAAGAATTGAACTAACTGTAGTTAAACTGGCAAGGCGCCATGCTTTTTCAGGCTTGGCTAAAACCATGGGCGCAAGTAATACATCAGGGGGAATGGGGAAAAAAACCGATTCGGCAAAGGTTAATATCGCTAATATGCTTGGCGCAAACTTATGCTCTGCCCACTTTAATGTCCATTCATAAATAGCAGAAAATACTTTCATTATAATAAATCTCCCGCGACTAAAGGAACAAAACGTACCGCTTCGACTTGTTCTTCATGATAACTACTGCCTTGTCGGGTAATTATTTTTAAAATTTGCGTTTGTTCGCCTACAGGAATAACCAAACGGCCACCATCAACCAGTTGCTCTAACAATGCCTGAGGAACACTGGATGCCCCTGCTGTCACAATAATGGCATCAAAAGGTGCTTTACTTGCCCAGCCTTGCCAACCATCACCATGCTTCATAGAGATATTATGTAAATCTATCGCGCGCAAGCAGCGTTTTGCCTGAAATTGCAATGATTTAATACGCTCAACTGAGAAAACTTTATCGGTAAGTTGTGCCAAAATTGAAGTTTGATAACCAGATCCCGTACCAATTTCTAAAATATTTTTAGGACGGCCATTTTTGAGCAGTAACTCTGACATTTTAGCCACGATATAAGGCTGTGAAATAGTTTGCCCCTGCCCTATAGGTAAAGCAGTATTATCATAAGCTTTATGTGCTAATATTTCTGGAATAAAGATGTGGCGTGGCGAATTTGCAATGGCATGTAGTACTTGCGGATTGCTAATACCTTCTGCTTGTAATTTTTGTGCAAGTAGCTCACCACTACGTTTTGATTTACCGACTACACGGCTATTTTTTCTCTGAGTCATCATAACGTTACTTCATTCATCCATTCTTTCATATTATTTATACTGCTATGTGCGGTCATATCAACGGTTAGCGGCGTGACTGAAACATAATTATTTGCGATAGCATGAAAGTCTGTACCTTCACCGCCATCAAGCTCTTTTCCTAGCGATCCATACCAGTAAATATCTCGTTGCCATGGGTCTTGCGTTTTTTTCATTTTTTCCGCTTTATGTCGATGACCAAGACGCGTAACTTGAATACCTTTTATTTCATTTAAAGGTAGATCAGGCACATTAACATTAAGGATTTGACCTGCCGCTAGTGGGTGTAACACTAAGTGATTAATTATTTTTGCAGTAATCACTGCTGCCGTTTGATAATACTGTTCATGCTTGCCTATTAAAGACACGGCAATGGCTGGCATACCCATATGTCGCCCTTCTGTTGCCGCAGCCACCGTGCCTGAATATAGCGTATCGTCACCCAAATTCGCACCTTTATTGATGCCTGCTACCACTAAATCAATAGGTGAATCGACTAGCTGACTAACACCCAAATGTACAGAATCTGTGGGTGTGCCATTAACCGAAATAAAACCATTGTCTAACGTTTGCGCGCGTAACGGGTTTAGTAATGTCAGTGAATTACTGGCGCCGCTGCAATTTCTATCAGGGGCAACGACTGTAACCTTAAAATGTTTAATTAGCTCTTGATGTAGCACTTTAATACCTAATGCATGTACGCCATCATCGTTACTTAATAATAAATTCATAACTTTTCCTAAGATTCACTTCTAACCGTGCCATCTTTGTAATCAAGAAGCTCGCGCAAAACGGTGGTTGCATAAGATCCTGCTGATAAGGTAAACGTCACTTTTACCGCAGGTAATTTACTTGATACATCGCTTAACACTTCGCCTGGTACTATTTCAGCAGATGATTCATCAATAGGTAACACTTCAATGTCGGCATCTTGAATAACCAAACGAATTCTGCGTCTTTCTTGCTTTAAACCAAAGCGCGGTAAACCTTGTGCGAATTCATCATGTTGTAAAGCGATTGCTTGTTCGAGTATTTTAGGGTTAGCAGAGGTCATTAACTCCCCAGCTCCCCACATTGGCGCAGTAATATCGACATCTTTTTCAATAAAACGCTGCTTTATGCTGTTATCTACTTCATCTAGGTGAAATACAGATTGTGTGCCAGCAAGCATTAATACATCGCCTACGTGTATTTCATTAAATTGATTTAACTTGATTCGTTGACTAATTATGTCATTGAAAATAAATGATCGCGCGGCAGATAAATACATACCGCGTTTTTTCTTATCCTTTACTTTAGTACCCGAAAAAAGCGCTAAAGCACGATCAACATTGCCGCCATTTATGCCAAAGCGCTGTTCACCAAAATAATTAGGCACACCTTGTTCTACAATACATTGCCAACGCTCATGTAAAGCTTTTAATTCAGTAACGTTTCGTAAAATCAACTCAAAACGGTTACCCGTTAATGCGCCTGTGCGTAATTTTTTGTTATGCCTGTTATAGCTAAGTACTTCAACGCCTTCTATGGCCAAATCACTTAAATCATAAACTTGTTTACCTGGTACATGTACACCGAACCATTGTTCCGTTACCGCAAATCTATCTTTTAAACCCGCATATGAAACTAATTGTTCTTTTACTTTAAAGTATTTAGCCAATTCACGTGCCACAAAAACTGTATTTGCACCCGTTTTTCTAATATGAATAAATAAATGCTCTCCTTCACCACAAGGTAAAAAAGGTAATTGTTCAAATACTTTAAAATCACTTTTTTGACTACGCAGCAAACCTGTTGATTGCGGTTTGCCATTTAAAAAATTTAACGCTGGTAACATTTTATTCTCTTAAATAGTTTTATTGTTTAGCTTTATTG
>Ga0209081_1002169_pt1 | contig 11486 bp, 6 predicted proteins | sample GOMGulsemesocosm_4_FD_184636 | JGI IMG/M metagenome (GOLD analysis project Ga0209081, IMG submission 184636) | Methane-oxidizing microbial communities from mesocosms in the Gulf of Mexico - GOM15B Gulf of Mexico (SPAdes) (version 2) | ecosystem: Environmental > Aquatic > Marine > Cold seeps... | reverse complement strand
TAACCTCCCTACAACTGGATTACGATTTTTCACTGTTTATGGGCCCTGGGGACGACCAGACATGGCTTTATTTAAATTTACCAAGGCTATAATCAATGGCGAAACTATCGACGTTTATAACAACGGCGATATGCGCAGAGACTTTACCTATATAGATGACATTGTTGAAGGGATTATAAGAATTCAAAATATTATTCCGAAAAAGAACAGCAACTGGAAAGTTGAATCAGGATCTACTGCAGACAGCTCCGCTCCCTATAAAATATTCAATATTGGCAATGGCAACCCTGTGAAGTTAGTAAACTTCATTCAATCTTTAGAAGATTCTTTAGGGGTAAAGGCAAATAAAAACTTAATGCCTATGCAACCTGGTGATGTTTACCAAACCTATGCAGATATTGATGATTTGTTTGAAACGACTAAATATAAACCGTCAATGCGTGTAGAAAAAGGTGTAGAAGCATTTGTTAATTGGTATAGAGACTTCTACTCTACGCTTTAATATCTTTACAAAAAAAACGAAATAGGTAACAACATGGATATGGGAAAATTAGTAAATAAATTAACAGCAATTGTTGGAGCTGATCATGTAGTAGTAAATGATGACCAACTCGCGCTTTATAACCAAGGTACTTTTCCCAATAAAAATGTCAACTCGCTCGTAGTAAAACCCAAAAATAATGAAGAAATAGTTGATATTCTTGCTGTAGTTCACCAATACAATGCAACACAAAGCACACCCGAAGAAAAAACTGCAATATATACCGTAAGCTCTGGTAAAAACTGGGGTTATTCAGCGCAAGAACCAAGCTTTAACAATGCTATTCTATTAAAACTTTCAAGAATCTGTACCATTGAAGACTATGATAATAAACAAGGAACGGTGACAGTTTCACCTGGCGTTACTCAACAAAATCTTTATGATTTTCTTCAACAACAAGGCGGAAAGTTCTGGATGGATGCTACAGGATCTTCACCCAAATGCAGTATTCTAGGTAACACACTTGAGCGTGGCTTTGGTCATACACCATCGGGTGATCATTTTGCTCAAGTTTGTAGTTTTGAAGTAATACTTGCTGATGGTAGCATCATTCACACTGGCTTCAAGCAGTTTACTAAAAATGGTATAACGCCTGTTGCAGCAAATTGTTATAAGTGGGGTATAGGTCCTTATGTTGATGGAATATTTACTCAATCTAACTTTGGTATAGTCACTAAAATGACCGTTTGGTTGATGCCTAAACCTGAACATTTTGAAGCTTTTTTTATTAGCATTAATAACAATGAGAAGTTGCCTGCCCTTATTGACGCTCTTCAACCATTAAAATTAAGTGGTGTAATAAAGAGTGCAGCTCATATAGGTAATGCTCATAAAGCCATTCAAGCGCTAAGTTTCTACCCTTGGGAGAAAACTAATGGGCAAGTACCACTTCCTGATGCGTTAAAAGAGCAGTTAAAAAAACAGTTTATGGTTAGCAGCTGGAGTGTTTCAGGGGCATTTTATGGCAGTAAAGCCGAAGTTAAAATTTGGAAAAAAATGCTAAAAACTGCGGTGAAAGATGTTGCTGATGACATTAAATTCATTGATGAGTTTACACTCAACCTAGCGATGAAAATGAAATCTGTATTAAGTTTCTTTACAGGTATTGATTTTAATACCAACGTGCCCTTTTTAGAAAAGCTATTTCGCCTAAAACAAGGTATTCCCACAAACTATTTTATTCCCAGCAGCTATTGGCGTAAAAAAACGCCACCTAAGCGAACCGATAATATAGACCCAACCAAAGACAATGTTGGCTTACTCTGGCTTGCGCCAATAGCCCCTATTGACGGTAAACACGTTAAAATAATGTCTGATATTATTCATAATATTCAAATAAAATACGGTTATGAACCAGGTTTATCTATAACGTTACTAACCGAAAGAACCTTAGATTGTGTAATTTCTCTTGTATATGACAGAGATATAGAGGGCGAAGATGCCAAAGCATTAGCCTGTCATGATGAATTATTTGAAATACTTACTGATAAAGGCTACTTTCCCTACCGGCTTTCAAGCCACGCTCATGATGCTTATAGCAAACTTGAAAGTTCATTAACGCCTCAATTAAAATCAATTAAACAAGCATTAGATAGTGAAAATATTTTATCTCCAAATAAGTATGGAATTTAATATAGCTTGGATTTCAATTCAATAAAAATATCCACCTTCACCTTTGTCGCAATAAATTACGACCTACACGATATAATGTAGGTTGGGTTTCAACCCGACAAAAACATCCACCTTCACCTTTGTCGCAATGAATTACGACCTACACGATATAATGTAGGTCGGGTTTCAACCCGAAAAAAACATCCACCTTCACCTTTGTCGCAGTGAATTACGACCTACACGATATAATGTAGGTTGGGTTTCAACCCGACAAAAACATCCACCTTCACCTTTGTCGAAGTGAATTACGACCTACACGATATAATGTAGGTTGGGTTTCAACCCGACAAAAACATCCACCTTCACCTTTGTCGCAATAAATTACGACCTACAGACATAAAAACACTGTCAGCTTTTTTTACAACACATCGTTAACAAAAATACTGACAAAAACAATACCCAACAAAAACAACAAGATGAAAACTTGGCATAAAACACGCATATAAGTAATTGCAATCATAAATCAAACAAACAAGCATTCCACATGGAATCGGAGAGAATAAAATGAAATTAACTAACTTAGCAAAAAGTGTTCTAGCAGCTTCGGCTCTAACTGTTGCCTCTTTTGGTGCGAATGCTGGTGCAATTGCAACTTCAAGCCTTAAGATTACTAACTTGCACTTCAACTTTACCGAAATAGGTGCCCAACCATTAGGCAGTGCGGTTACTTTTAGTGGTAGCCAAGCTACTGCAAGTATAAACAATATAGGTAGTAATGATGCATGGGCAAACGGTGATACTATAAGCCCTAAGGATACACCTTTAGAACTTTCTTGGAGTGAAGGTTCTGCTTGGGATTCCACTGGAACTGGCGCAGCTGCAAAGGTTTATTTAGAAGGTTCATTATTAGACGGTAATTCAAATGGTTTAACATCTAGTGCAGCATCTGCATACGGTATTAATTCAGCTTTAGGTACATCAAAAATAGAAAATACTTTTAACACCACATTTACTGCACTATCAAATGCAGACACTGTCTTTCTAGACATAAGCTTTGGCTGGGCTGTTTCTTTATATTCAGAAATTACTGATAGCGTTCTGGGTCAAACAGCATCTTCAGAATATGAATATTATATTGAATTTGAAGGACAAGAAACTGGAGACTACGAAAAAATTGACTTGAGAACAATTATTGGCGGAGCAGCGAAGAAAACACAAAAAGAACTTGGCTTTAACTCTTTAACTCATTCAGGAAAGACTACTGATGAGCAATTTAAATTTAAACTAAATGCTAATGAGCAATATGATATTGCAATCGTACAAAGATCTGAATCAAATGTAGTGTCAGTTACAGAGCCAACGTCAGTAGCTATATTAGGTTTAAGTTTACTAGGTTTTGCTGGCGCAGCACGTCGTCGTAAATCTTAATACTTACTTAAACAAGTAGTTATTTTAAAGCCTTCTTTATGAAGGCTTTTTTATTTAAACTTTTTGTTAAGTAACAAAAGTTTAAATAAAAACTAAGACCCCTTGTCGCAATAAATTACGACCTACACGACAACAACATGTAGGTTGGGTTTCACCCCAACAATACGCTGTATATTTTAATCCGACAATAATATTGCACTTTCTAACACCAATTGTTGAAAAACGGTTGGAGGAGTTGCCAATAGTTGAATATCTATTTTTTGTTCACCTATCGTTTGATATAGCTGATATTTAAATTTTGCTATCGCCGCTATTTCATCATCTATTTGATGCTTACAAGATATTAATAAATCTATATCTCCACCACGTTTAAGATCATCTATTCTTGATCCAAACAGCCATACTTTAGCTGAATCACCAAAAACAACTCGGGTTGCGGTAGTAATTGCTTGGCATTGATGTTGGTTTAATCTCATAATGATTTTTCATGATTTTTCATTATTTTTCATATAGCCCCATTGCCGGACTAAAGTCCGACCTACATAGAGTGTTATCATGTTGATAGCTCAGGAGTTTTTATTTAATTTTGAATTTTGTATGTAGGTCGTACTTTAGTGCGACAAATTACTATTTTGTCAGAATAAATTCTAACCTACATACTCTTGTTTTATTGAGACATTCTTTTGTTAACGTATTCTTCTACCGCTCTTACAATGTTAAGCAAATAATCAATTTTATCATAACCTAACTGCAAGGATTTCAATCTTGTGGATTCCTCTTCAGGGTAGTCGTGAGTAAATTTATTTCTTAATTCCCTGACTGTAATCCACTCAGCTACATCTTTAATGATTAAGCGCTTTTCCATTTGATTTAGAATATCAATCATGCTGCCTTTTTCTTCAGCTTCTAATAATAAAACGGTACCAAAAACTTTTCTTCCTAAAATATCTTGCAAGTCGGTGAATCTGGCTCTAAATGCATCGAGACGATCGAGAAGATCACTATCAGTAAGATCAATACCTGTAAAAGGTAAGTGCGAACTAAGTCGTTGTTTAGATAGTTGTAAGTTTTTAGCAGTACGCTTAGCTTCACTAAAAACACTCTTAAATATAGGTAATATTTTGGGGTTAATATTATTCATGCGCTTCCTGTACATAACAAAAAAATTCACCCCATGTAGGTCGGATTTCAATCCGACAACTGAATTGTCGCAATAAATTACGACCTACATAGGAGAGTACCTATAATAAATATTACTGAGCAACCGCATCATTATAATGCTTTGCTATTTCAGTATCTTTCGGCGCTAATGATTTAGCTTGAGACAAAAATTCAATCGCCTTTTCTTTATCACCTAATTTTAACTGAATTAAGCCTGCAGTGTCGAGTACCTGAGGATGAACTGAATCTAAGACCAACGCTTGCTCAATAAAACTATAAGCAGATTGATAATTTTTTAATTGATATTCAATCCAAGCTAAATTATTAAGGATTGATAAGCTGTCAGGTGTTGATTTTAACAAAACTAAATAATGTTTTTTTGCTAGCTCTGGGGCAGAAGTAATAGCACTTTCTGCTAATAAGTTTCTAGAAATTATATCTTCAGAGTACGTTTCAACATGTTGCTGTATAAAATCAAAAGCAACTTTTTCTTGGTCTAATTTTCTATGGGTAGCAAAAAGCAAGGCTGTATTATATGGGTTAGGCTGTATAGAATATAACGCTTCTAAACCTGAAAGTGCTTGTTTAAATTTACCCTCGGTTAACCATACTTTACCCTGCAACCCTTTTACTAACGATAGCTCTTTTTGCTCGTTCGTTAAGGCATTAATTTGAACTTGCGCCTCGCTAAATTTCTTTGTCAATATAAGGTAATTAGCACGCAATACATTAAACTGACCATCTTCAGGTGCTTGAGCTAGCGCTTGTTCAACAGTTAATAAAGCACCGCTATAATCAGCTAGTTTTTCTTGAATAGATACTTTTTTCAACCATGCGGCTCTCAATTGAGGCTGTTCTTTAATCCAATCATTATAAACATTTAAAGTATTGTCATTTTTAGAGACTTTTGAATAACTCTCGCCTAATAACAGCCAATAAATTGTTGGCGTTGAAGGATCACTTTTAATTTCTTTTAATATAGTTATAACTTCATCAAATTGTTTTTCGATAAAAAGCGCTCTAGCATATAAAAAACGGTGTGACAGACTGTTTTGATTTTTGGAAAAACTGTTAGCTATTTTTTCAAGCCCAATCTCAGAGCTACCTAATGTTTTATGTGCACGATAGTTTAACCTTAAAGCGGCGATATGATCAGGCGAGGAAGCAAGTAGCTTCTCAAGTAACCTTACTGATTCTTTAGGTGTTTTATTTACAAAAGCTTTATTAGCGTAATATACAAGTGAATAAGGATTGGTTTCATTTACAGACAGTGCAAGGTTGAACTCTACTTCTGCCAGTTCTACTTCTTTTTTCAGTAAATGAATTTTTGCCGCTAAGTTATAGCCCTCAACTTTTTTAGGATTTGATTGCTTCCACTGCTCGGCTAAAGACAAAGCCTTATCAAACTCCTCACTTTTGATATAAGCTGCAGCTAATGCCATTTTAGCCATTGCTAGTTCAGGATCTATCTCTACTGCTTTTTCTAAATCAGCTAAACCTTCTAAATCGTTCATAGAAAGCTTTAAAATACCCAGCTTAGTCATTTCTTGTGAGTTATCCGAAACAATATCCTTTGTTTTAGCTAACAGCTTTTTGGCTTCATCAATTTTACCCGCTTTTAATAATTCAAAAGTCGCGGTTGTAAATAAATTAACATCTTGAGGTGTTAGCTCTTCTAAATCTTCTAACGTATGTCCTGCATCTTCGCTATAGCCTAGCTGCATTTGAACAAGAGCCAAAACTCGACGAACGGGATGGGTAGGTGATAATACTTCAGATAAGGTTACTAAATATTGATGAGCAAGCTCATATTGCTCTAATTTAAAAGCACTTAAACCAGCAACGACTCTGTTAGCATGTGTATCTAAACCGTTTTGAATCGCTTTTTCTGTATGGGCTAATGCTTGTTTATAGTCAGACTGTTGATAATCAATTAAGCCTTTTAGTTGGTTAGTAAAAGGATGTTCAGGAACAAGTTTAAGTAAAAAATCTAAGTGATCATTGGCCTCATTAAACTGTTCATTTTTAACATAAGCGTTAGCTAAATATAGCCTTATTTGTACATTATTAGCAAGTAAATTGTAATATTTATTAAAAGCATCAATCGCGCTTACAAAGTCTTTTTTAGCAAAGTGTAACTGTCCTTTTAACATCAATGCTTCTGTTAATTCAGGTTCAACCGCTAATATTTTATCTACTGCTTCAAGAGTAACGTCAATATCTAATGAATCAGCATTCAAATAAGCATCACCTAACTGACTATAAATTGAATCGGTAGAAAGTTCATTTGCTTGAATTACAGACTGCTTAGCTTTATCTTTTTTACCAAGACGACTGTAAGCAAGCGCTCGATATAGAAGGGTTTCAGGAGTGATTAGATCATACTTTTCGATCAGAGCTATTGTTTCATCGCTTTTATTCTGCAAATTAAGTGCTTTAAGTAACTTAGGTAATAAGCTTTCTAAATCACCACTCAATGTTATGGCGCGATTTAACTCTTTTTCGGCTGCAGCAGCCTCTCCCATAGTTAAATATAATGAACCAAGTAACACTCGAGCCTCGGCATTATTCAAATCAGCACGCACTGCATTTTTCAACGCAATAAGGGCACCTGAATTTTGTGATGCACTTATATCGGCTTTTGCCGCGCTCAGGTACTCTTCTGCCGTTTTATCAGGAGAACAAGCTGTTACACTTAAAGCGATACATACAGCTAACGCAAGCTTACTATTAATAAGTTTCATTATATTTCCTTTATTGTTATTAACTATTTGGTCGTTATCAGCCAACCTTTATTCCACTCTGGTGGGCCGCCTAAGGGCTTTCGGTACATTATCAGATTAAAATTAGAGAGTTCCCCACAAAATTAATCTTTTACATGACAGAATCATCAAGTGTTAACAATGTAGTACTGGTTTCTACCCGACAATGTCGCACTGAAGTGCGACCTACATTATGGACAATGGCAATGTCTCACTGAAATGCGACCTACATTATGATTACTAATTCCTTTAATATACATTACTTAAGTCGCTTTACTAAGCAATAATTGTATCTGATTTTTTAAACCTTTAAGTGCGCTTTCTACGATTAATCTCCAATCTTTTTTATAAAAACGCTGCAATGCAAGTTCATAAGATTGATTTGATAATGATTGTTTATAACGAGCCTCACCACCCAAAAAATCATAAGATTGTATTCCTTGTTTTACGTAATAATCAATAGTTTTTTCATGCAAAGTTAAACCGACTTTAATTTTATTGTTATCAAAGGTTTTCAATGCCGACAGATAAAAATAAACCTTTTTCTTATAAACAAAATTGACTAAGTAGCCTATGTTCTCACTGTTTAAAGCTAATGTCGCAATTTGAACAGTACTGGTTTCATCATTAACTAGTTGGCGATGAAAGCTGGTAAATAACTCATTGGTAAAGCCACTGCCTTCATTTGTGCTATTCCAGCGACCAATGTGTATTTTTGCAATGTCATCATAAAGAACATTTATTTCACTTTTGTCAGTAACCACATCAAAAGTTAGCTTACCTAGTTGGCATAATACTTTTTCGCTACGCTTAATTTGAGAACGTGTGTTTTTAGAAAGCACATCTTGAAGATAGTTTCTTTCTATTGGTGACAAGTCTACAAGGTAACCCAATGTTTTTATTAGATAATTCGAATGGAAGAAATATTTTTTGAAGCAATTAGTAACCGTTTCAGTAGACAAGCCAATCACAACTTCTTTAAGTTGCTTATCATATGCTTGCAATGCTTTTACCATTGCTTCTCTCACGGTTTCTTCAACTTCTTCAGCTAACAGGAAGTCGTTATACTCAATCCATATTTGATCTTGCTTCACACCACCTATTCGATGCAAAAGCCACTGCTTAATGGGAAATAAACCAAAGACTTTCCTTTCTTTTTCAACAAACACACCTAAACCTACAATTTTCTCATTTTGATAAGCTTCAATCACATACATTTTGTTGGTAACCAGTTCAAGCCATTCCCCAATCCATAGCCACGATAAAAACACCGTACAATTGGAGCTGTTTTCTAAGTTTTGCCATTTCAAAGCTAAAATCTTTTTTTCAGATAAATAAAAAGGTTTTATCTGTATACTAATGTTTTTAGTGCGCAATAATAATTCCCGTTGAGTATTTTTATTCAGGTAAATAGCTTTTAAATAGCATAAATAATTGACAAAGCCACTAAAAACACCTGACAATTTAAACGTTGCTATTTATTCACAAAGAAATGATACCCTTAACATGACTCATGTGCCAATTACCCTTAAAAATAATTCTAAGTTTGCCAAACATTTAGAACCTATAAAAGTGAGTATTCCATTTAAAAATGGAGAAATATTCAATATCAACACATTGGAGCTAGTAAACGATGAACAGCAAATCAACAAACAATTAACCGTATTAACGTATTGGCCTAATATGTCAGTAAAATGGATTCAAGTTGATTTTTTGTTTTCAAGCAATGCAAAAAGTGAAACAACGGTTTTATTGAAAAATTCAGAGTTAAAAATTACCGAACCAAGTTCAAGTGGCGTTAAAGTTCAAGAGTCTGCAAATCATATTGCCATAGAAACTAAATCATCTATATTTCAATTGAGTAAAACTCAATTAGGTAGCTTTACTGAACAACCAAAGACTTGTCGCTCTGAAACTAAAACACAGTTTAAAAGTACAGAAAACACTTTAGTACTAACCGATAAGAACGGAATAGAACACCAACCTATAATAGAAAAAATCACTTTTTCTTCTAATATAACTGTTCCCCAACCAATAAAGCTTACATTTTTTATAACTGGTTCTTTTAAAAATCAAAACTTAACTCGTTTTGAAGCTGAAATCACCTTTTATTATCAAAGCAATATAACCAAGTGGCGCCTTTCAGTACACAATCCAAAAGCAATGCAAAGCAATAATGGGACTTGGGACTTGGGTAATGAAAACTCATCATTTTTTAAATCTTTTTGTGTTTTTATTCCATGTGAAAACAAAGCAAGCCTTGCTTATAAAATCCATGATGAATACTTATCGCCTTCTCAAAATGAATTACCTTGGCATGTTGTTGATAAAGAACTCTCTATTTTCCAAGCCAGTAGTGGGGGAAAAAACTGGCAGAGTGATAACCATGTAAATTATCAAGGTAAGAACTGTATTGAATTTAATGGCTATAAAATATCTTCTTTTATTGGCCAAAACATAAATTCAGATATCATTGAAGGCAGAGCAACACCTACGGTTCATGTATCACAATCAAATAAAAACACTGAATCTACGATTTCTGTCTATATTGAAAATTTTTGGCAAAAATTTCCTAAATCTCTCGAAGTAGAGCCAAATAAAATAACGTTGGGCTTATTTCCCGAGCAAGCCAAAGGTGGTTTTGAATTGCAGCCTGGAGAAAAAAAATCAGATGTTTTTTATATTGATTACAACAGCCATAGAGACAGTTTACGTTTTATAGAAAGCCCAAGCTGTATTCAAGTGGATACTGATTACTTAATATCAACACAAGCTATTCCTCTTCTATCGAAGTCTGTTGATGAAGATCAATACGATAATATAATCAACGAAGGATTAACGTCCGCAAATAATTTTTTTCAAAAAAGAGAGTTGATTGATGAATTTGGTTGGCGTAATTTTGGCGACCTTTATGCTGATCATGAAACCTTAGAAGTTGAAGGTGATGACGAACTTATTTCGCATTATAATAATCAATATGACCCTTTATATGGCTTCCTAAGACGTTATTTATTAACTAACAATTCTCAGTGGTTAATACTAGCAAATGACCTTGCTGATCATGTAAAAAATATTGACATATACCACACAACCCTTGATAAAGCTGAATATAATGGTGGTTTGTTTTGGCATACTGATCATTACTTACCGGCAGAAACAGCGAGCCATCGAACTTATTCTCAGCTTCAAAAAAGCGATGCTTATCAAGACCACGCTGGCGGCGGAGGCCCTGGCGGGCAGCATTGTTATACCACAGGGTTAATGCTTCATTATTATCTAACAGGTGATGAAACATCTAAAAATGCAGTGCTACAATTAACAGATTGGATCACAAACGTTTATGAGGGGGCAGGTACATTAACTGATTTGCTACTGGCAATTAAAAACAAAAATAGGATTGATGTTAAAAGTATATTTACTGGTAAATACCCTCTTGATAGGGGAACAGCCCATTACATTATTGCTTTAATAGATTCATTTGAATTAACGAATAAGCAATCTTATTTAGATAATGCGAGCTTACTTATCAAGCATACTGTTCACCCTGATGACAATATAGAAGAACGTCATTTGAACAATATAGAAGAATGCTGGTTTTATACCATTTTCTTCCAAGCCGTATACCGTTACTTAATAACCAAAAAAAATAATAAGCAAATAGATGAGTCGTTTTACTATGCCCAAAACACACTATTGCATTATGCACAATGGATGGTTGAACATGAACAACCTTATTTAAATACTCCTGAAATATTAGAGTACCCAAATCACACTTGGGCGGCTCAAGATATTAGAAAAGCAAATGTACTTTATATGGCTAGCCATTTTACCCATGACTGCTCCAAGAAAAAAACTTATAGACTCAAAGCCGATGATATTTATCAATATGTTGTAGATACCTTTACACAAGAGCCTACTCGTGATTTCACTCGAATTTTAAGTATATTAATGCAGAACCATGGCATTAAAAGTTTTGTTGAAAA
>Ga0209081_1002166_pt1 | contig 11494 bp, 6 predicted proteins | sample GOMGulsemesocosm_4_FD_184636 | JGI IMG/M metagenome (GOLD analysis project Ga0209081, IMG submission 184636) | Methane-oxidizing microbial communities from mesocosms in the Gulf of Mexico - GOM15B Gulf of Mexico (SPAdes) (version 2) | ecosystem: Environmental > Aquatic > Marine > Cold seeps... | reverse complement strand
CACCCGCACCACCATTGATGAGATCGTGACCAAAGCCGCCGTTGATAAAATCATCGCCCGCGCCGCCAAAGATCAGATCGGCATAGGCCGAGCCGGTAATGACATCATCGCCATCCTGGCCCTGCAGCTCATCCGCGCCAAAGCCGCCAGCCAGGGTGTCATTGCCCTCCATGCCATAGATCAGATCATTGCCATAGCCACCCTCGACGCGGTCATGGCCTGCACCGGCATAGATCAGGTCTCTTTCGTCATCCGCCGAACTACCGCCATAGATGAAGTCATCCCCGGCCCCACCATTCAGCGTATCAGCGCCGTCCCCGCCATTCAGCGTATCCTGGCCCGAATTCCCCATCAGACGGTCATCGCCGGCATCGCCAAAAAGCAGGTCGTTGGCATCGGTTCCGGCCACCACCAAGCCATCGGGTTTAGGGATCTCTGTGGCGCTGATCAGGGCAATCTCGGACAGCAGGATCGGCTGATCCGGGGCAAACTGGCCGCTGTCAATCACCGTGTAGTCCTCGAACCCCTGAAGAAGAGGGAGTAATTCGTTGATTGTATCAATATGTTCTGTACTGGCCCCGCCCAAGGGAAAAAATGAGACAGTATATGTTGGACTTACTGCGCCAAAGGGATGGAGCACAGCCAGAACGTCGGTTGTGCTGCCTCGCCACGGGATCTGCATAACAATGCCATTTCCCCGGTCAAGAGTGATCGGAACATCATTAAAGAAACTGAATGCAGTGAGTTCCACATTGGTTGTATTGCCAGAGAAATCAAACGCCGGACCGCCGGCTGTCTCCTCAACCGAATATTGGACATAGCCGCCATTTGTCGGGGCGCTCACCACCAGTTTAGAATCGTAATCGACAACGGGGAAGGACGAAAAAGAGCTTGTGTAAAATGAAATTCCGCTCAGCGTATAGCTTGAAGACATTGTAATTTTCCAAATTTTTTTTGGGACGTTAACCTTTTTTCACGCAACTAGAAACAGGTAAAACGGCCAGCCTGTTCAGCTTTTGGGTATTATGACCCCTGCCTCAATTTCCCGCTGGTGCGGCGTGTCGTCACCGGAGCGGCCAATGGTTTTACCGTCAACCGGGAACCAGATCGTATCACAAGCGGGTTTCGCGATGCCGCTTCATGATTGCGAGAACGGTGTTTTTGCTGATACCAAGATCCCGCGTGATCCAGCAGTATGATCGACCGTTGGCGACGGCCTGTATGACCTTTGGCCGCGGTCCTGGCTGGCGGCCCAGTTTTTTACCGCGCGCGCGGGCGACCCCACCGGGACAGTTCGGGCCGAAGGACAGCGTTCGGCGCTTTTTGATTTGCCAACCGACGCCGCCTTGAGCTGCCGCAGTTCAGCTCAGGCCAGCAGATCAAACACCTCACTGCCGATCGTCAGATTGATCTGATCCTGGCCCCCGCCGTCCACCAGCGCCCAGAGGATCTGACCGGCGGGCTTGTAGATCACAAAGGCCTCCGCCACGCCTGTATCCCCTGCGCCATCGGTTTCGATGAAATTGACCTGAAAATCATCCGCCGCAGCGCTGGCATTGCCAAACAGCAGCACGTCGCCCTCAGCCGCATTGTAATCCTGCACCCAGTCAGAGCCGTGATCCAAGATGCCAAGATGGTAAAACTTATCCGCCCCCGAGCCGCCGTTGATGAGATCATGGCCAAAGCCGCCGTTGACAAAGTCGTTGCCCGCGCCGCCAAAGATCAGATCGGCATAGGCCGAGCCGGTAATGACATCATCGCCATCCTGGCCCTGCAGCTCATCCGCGCCAAAGCCGCCGGCCAGGGTGTCATTGCCCTCCATGCCATAGATCAGATCATTGCCATAACCACCGTCAGCATTGTCATCGCCAGCCCCGCCATAGATCACGTCGCGCAGATCCTCGGTCGAGCTGCCACCCAGCAAGGTGTCATTGCCACTGCCGCCATTGAGGGTATCGGCCCCGTCGCCGCCATCAAGGAAATCGGCGCCGCCATTTCCCAGCAAGAGATCATTGCCAGCCAGCCCATAAAACATGTCAGCATCATCGCCCCCCTCCAGCCGATCAGCCCCCGATGTACCGCTGTCGCCCGCCACCAGGGCCTGAACTTCGGTCAGGCTCAGGGTCACATCTGAGAATTGAAAATGTTCGACCCCCAGGATCAGATCCGTGCCCTGGCTTGATGTCAGGGTCAGCCCATCGCTGCCACTGCTGATGGTGACACCCGTGCTGCTGACATCCAAAATCGCCAGGTCTGTGCCCCCGCCGCCGGTCAGAGTATCATTGCCTGCCCCACCAGCCAGGGTGTCATTGCCTGCCCCACCGGTCAGGGTGTTGTCTGCACCATTGCCCGTCAGGGTGTCATTGCCGCTGCCGCCCAGGGCCGCCTCCAGAGTGACACCATAGGCAATCGCCACGTCTTCGTGGGACCCAAAGCGCGAGAAACTGCCGGCATTGAGGTTCAGCGCCACGCTGTTGGTTCTGGCCGAGGCATCCAGGGTATCCGTGCCCCCAGTGTCCCAGATGGCATCGACACCGCTGACCCGTGGTCCGGTATAGTTGGTATCACCGCTGTTATGGCTGGTATTGGCCCCCCAACGGTCCTGCAGGGCAAGGATGTCAAAATGGGTAAACCCGCCCGAATCCGCGCTGGTGTCAGGATTGTCGGTATATGACATCAGGGTGTATTTAAGATTGTCATAGGCGCTGTCCAGCGGCCCGTTACTGCCATCGCTTTCAAAGGCGTGCTTTAGACCCAGCGCATGACCCAATTCATGCAGGATCAAATAAGATTGGTCACTGCTCAGATCTTCGTTCGTGTTAAACACCGCAAAGCCATCATAGCTGGCCAGGCTGTCATCGCTCCAGGTGCTGTACTGATAGCCGCCCAGACCCGCCGTGCCGGTCGGCAAATCCACCTTGCCCAGGTTGAGCGCCGGGTCGGATGCGCCGCTGACCTCGGTGAAGGTGACATTGAGGAAACTTTCGATATGGTCAAACGCCCCGCGCAGGGCCGCTTTTTCAGCCGCTGAAAGGGCTGTCCAGCCGGTGAAGGCATGGCCCAGATCACCGGGCTGGCTGGTTTCAAACTGATACCTGAAAGTATAAGCCGGCTGGCCACTGGTATTGATCGGTCCCGAAAGCAGCGACATCGAGAATTGCAGACCAGAGATGATTTCAGTGGAAGATATCATAAGACGCCCTTGGGTTTTGTGATGCCGCACGTTCTGCAAGGCGGATCAGGAGTGACATCCAGTGGTTAGGATTTGTTAATATGTATTGACAGTTTGCGGCATGATTGCGGCGAACCCGCGCCTAAACTTGGGGTGCCACGGACGTTTTGGAGCAATTTTTAGTCAATATTTGCAGGCGCTTGGGTAAATTCATATGTAATTTTTTGCGCCTTGTCTGGCGCGCGCTATTTGATTTGTCAGGGGGCATTTAGAGAATCCAAAACCCCCAAAAGATCGCCGCTTTGAGTCTGGGGAATGTCGTGGGTCATGGATCATGGGTCGTGGTGAGAGAATGAGGGGCTGTGTTCCCTCGCGATCTCAACAACCAGTCCAGCTGATACCACGGCTTGGACTGCTGTTGGCCGCTGTGCTCTGGCTCGCGCTGTCCGCCACCGGCTCTCTGTCCTGTACGACATTTAAAGGAGATCCAATGGCAAGCCTGCCGTCGGTTGCCTATGAGATTTGCCCCCTGGCCGATCTGCCCCCGGTTTTTGCCGAACCAGAGCTGGCCAGGTTGTATGCCGATCTGGCACCGGGCCAAAGTCAGCAGGTCAGCCGCTATTTCCTGCGGCTTGCCGCCCCCTGGCCCTATCTTGATATCAAAGGTTCAGGCAGCAGTGGTGATGGCGGGCGACCTAAAGCAGAGGAGCCAAGAGCGGTTTTTCTGCTGCATCCCGACAGTCCCGTTCTGGTCGGGCCTTTGATTATTGTCGCACCGGCACTGATCCTGCACAGCCTGACACCCGTGGCTGATGGTGGGTTGCCCAGAGATACCTGGACCATTGCCCAAGGACCATATGCCCCGACGATCTATGGCGCGGCCCGACCTTCGGGGGGGGGCGACAGTCCCATATTGTTTGCGGCCTACCCGCAGAGCGGACAGCACCGAACATTCATGACCCAGGACCGCGAGGCGCTGGTCGGCGCACTTGACGATTACTTTTTTGACTTTGACCTGAGGAGTAAAACAGATGGCTGGAACAAGTAATGTCGATCCTCGGACGACGAACCCCATTCTCATCGGACTTGAAGGTGAGGAAATCTGGAGTACCACAGAGCTGACTTATGCCTTTGCGACCGCAGCAGACGCCGCCCGGACCACGGAGGAGTTCACGGATCGTGGCCATGCGGGCACCCTCAATTACCTGGATACAGCCGATGCTGATGACCTGAAACAGCGCCAGCAGGTGGTTGAATCCTTTGATGCAATATCACGGGTCGTGCAGCTGAATTTCTCGGCAACGGCAGATTTTGACGCGTCAGATTTCAATATTGTCGGCGTTGATGGCTTTACCGGCCTGGCCGGGGAATCGACATTCCCGGGCGACAATCTGCTGCCGTTTTCTCTGTTCGATTACGAGAGCTGGAACTTCTTTGACACCTCCAGTTCGGTCACAAATTCCACCACCTTTGCCCGCGAGCGGGGCGGCACCGATTTTATGATGTCGGTGACCCTGCATGAGCTGTTGCATGGGGTCGGCCTGGGCCACCCGCATGACAACGGGCACGGATCCAGCACAATTTCCCTGAATACAGCACCAATATCGACGACGGACAACGTGTTGGATAATGAACGCTATACGGTCATGTCCTACGAGGCGGGCGGGCTGAACGTCAATAGAGCCTACCGCTTTGGCCACGCGGCAACACCGATGGCACTGGATATCGCCATTCTGCAGAAGCTCTATGGTGCCAATACGTCAACCCATACTGGCAATACCACCTATAATCTGACCGACCGGGCCAGCACCAATTATGACCCCAATGGCAATGACGGCAGTGTCACTGTCGGGCGGACATTTTACGCGATCTGGGACAATGGCGGCACCGACAGCATCAAATATGGTGGCGCTCAGCGTTCGGTTCTCAACCTCAATGCCGCGACGCTGGATCAGGCGGGCGATGCCAATATCAACGCTCTGCTTGATCAGGTCAAAATGTCGGCGATCTATGGCGATCTGCCCGCCGAATTCAAACTGGAACTGGCGGGCGACACCGGCAATGCCGCCTCGGCCTATTATGCCGGGGGGTTCTTTTCGCGGGTGTTCCAGAACAGCGCCACCTATGATCTGGGCGGCTATTCGATCGCCAATGGGGTGGAGATCGAAAATGCCGAAGGCGGCGCCAACGGCGACCTGCTGATTGGCAATACCGCCGACAACATGCTGGATGGCAAAGGCGGCAATGATGGGCTGTTTGGCTTTGATGGCAATGACACGCTGAAAGGCGACGACGGCGATGATGAACTGACCGGCGGCGACGGCGATGACCGGCTCGAAGGCGGCGCGGGCACGGATGTGGCGATGTTCTCTGAGGCCTGCCGCAATTATGAGATCACCAAGGCAGATGATGGGACTGTCACCATTCGCCATGTTGAAGGCTCGACAGAGGATGGCACCGATACCCTGATTGATGTGGAAACGGCCCGTTTCACCGATGGCGAAGTTGATCTGACTCCGGATGACATCGATGGCTGCCCGCCACTGGATTTCACCTTCCTGGTGGATCTGTCAGGCTCATTTGGCGACGATTTGGCGAATTTTGTCGCCTCGGCCAAGCAGATTGCCACCGACCTGCGGGCGGACAATCCGGATGTGCAATTTGCCATTGCCTCTTTTGTGGATCAACCTGTCAGCCCCTTCGGCGTCGAAGGGGATTATCTCTACAAGGCCGAACTGGCGCTTACCGATGATGTGGGCGCCTTTGAAGCCACTCTGGACGGGCTCAGAACCTTTAACGGCGGCGATTTCCCGGAATCGCAATGGGTCGGCCTGTGGCGCGCCGCCAATGGCATTGGCCTGAGCCTGCGTGATGGATCCACGCGGGTGATCTATATGGCCACCGATGCCACCGCCCATGATGCGGCGGAATATGGGCTGGATGAAACCACCATCCAGGATTTCCTGGAAACCGAAGGCATTGATGTGACCGGAGGGCGCCCGGTTGGGGAAGAAGACCCAACCGGCGACGGCGAGGGTATCTTGCCATTACTGCCGCCAGCCCCGGGTGATGATCCGCTGGTCGGGGCCGTCGGGGATGCCTTCCGCAGCCTGTCAGCGATCCCTATCATCGGCACCACAACTGGCTCGGAAGAGCATTACCGCACTGCACTGGAGGATATCGGCAGCGGTGGCGTGGTGGTAACCACCAGCCGTGACAGCCGCGACGTGGCCGATGCGGTGCGCGCTGGCCTGGCGGCCATTGGCGGGTCAATTACCGAATTGGGCACCGATGCCGGTGAAGAGCTGACCGGCACCGAAGCCCGCGATGTAATCCTGGGTCTGGGCGGCGATGACACCATTCTGGGTCTGGGCGGCGATGATGACCTGGATGGCTCGGGTGGCAATGACATCCTGCGTGGCGGCGACGGCAATGATAACATCGATGGCGGCTCTGGCAATGATCTGCTGGAAGGCGGGCCGGGCGATGACACCCTGAACCCAGGCTCCGGTCTTGATACCCTGTTGGGTGGCGACGGCGGGGATCTGATCGAGGGCCCCGGCAATTCGCTCAATGGTGACCTGGTTAACGGTTTTGGCGCCGAGGACGCCATCATCCTGCGATCAGAAAGCCTGTTTGGAGAGCCTCTGTTCGACTTCACACCGGGTGCCCCCGGTGATCCTGGCACCACCGGCCTGCAACTGGATCTGAACGATGACGGGTTCCGGGAGTTCACTCTTTTGTTTGAAGGCGATCTGACCGAAGCCGGTCTGGGGGTTCGCGGCATGGGACCGGATCTTGGCATTGGTGTGCTGGACTTTGCAGGAACCTCGGGGGATGACGAGCTGACCGGCAATGCGCTGGACAATGAACTGACCGGTCTGGACGGGACCGACCGTCTGCTTGGCGGGTTGGGCAATGACACTCTCCTGGGCGGCGGCGGCACCGATACGTTGAACGGTGGCGCGGGCGACGACCTGATCAACGGTGGCCCCGAAGACACCGACCTGCGCGATGTGATTTTTGGTGGTGACGGCAATGACAGCATCAACGCTGCGGGCGGCAACGACGCCATCTTTGGCGGTGACGGCAATGACACCATGGCTGGCGGATTTGGTGCCGACGAGCTGGAAGGTCAGGACGGCAATGACGTGATCACCGGCTCGGCGTTCTCGGATCTGGTGTTCGGCGGCAGAGGCAATGATTTTGTCAACGGCGGCTTTGGTCATGACCGGATCAACGGCGGCACAGGGGCGGATAAGTTTTTCCACCTGGGCATTGCGGACCACGGATCGGACTGGGTGCAGGATTACAATGCCGCCGAGGGCGACGTGCTGCTGTTTGGCGATACCTCGGCCACGGCGGATGATTTCCAGGTCAACTTTACCCATACCGCCACACCGGAAGGCGAACGTTCCGGCGATGATGACATACGCGAGGCCTTTGTGATCTATAAACCAACCGAGCAGATCATGTGGGCGCTGGTGGATGGCGAAGGCCAGTCATCAATCGACCTGAAACTCGACAGCGGCACCTTCGACCTGCTGGCATAAGCCAAAGACCCGCCCGGATTAAAACATCCCGGCTGCACAGGCCCCTCGCTCAAACGCTAAGGGATTCACACATCTGTTAGTGTATCACCATAGGCGATAGCGTTGAACTGTTGGAGGCCATTTCTGAGTGTGATTGGGCCGGGTGGCCTTGATGATCTATATCCATCCCACCCTCCCAGTTTGGCAATGACCCAAGACGCCCAAGCCAAGCTACGCAGATGATGTGGGTTCTTTTGGGCGGCTGTTGATCCTTCCAATCGTGGGAGCAGTTTTTCGAGTGTTCGTATTTCGGATGATGTGAATGCTACGTTGCAATGCTCACCACTCTGTCCATTGCGGGCCTGGACGAGCTGAAGTGTTGTACATGCGGCCAATGCCGCAACAGCTGTGAGTTTTAACAGCCCGTCGGCGGTGGCTAACTGGCTATCTTCCAGTCGAAGTCCCTGCTGTTTCAGAATGCGGAAGAATTGCTCGACAATCCAACGTTGGCGGTACCATTCGACGATTTGCCACGCTGTGACCTTTGCCGCTATCTGGCGCGGTTTCTTCGTCGTTAAGTGGCATTCGCTGTTCGTTTGAGGGTTCGGTAGACGGTTGGTCTTGAAACAGCGAACACTTCTGCCAGATCGCTGATTGAGTAGTCGCCGGTGTCATGCATGCGGCGCAGTTCCTTGTGTTGTTTGTCGGACAGCTTTGGCTTTTTACCCTTCAGCTTTCCTTTGGCGCGCGCAACGGCCATGCCTTCGCGGGTGCGCATGCGGATCAGATCGGCTTCGAACTCGGCGAAGGTGGCGAGAATGTTGAAAAACATCTTCCCCATTGGATCAGTTGGATCATGGACGCTGACACCGAGAGCGAGCTTCACGCCGCGTTTTTCCAGCTCATCGGCGATGGCGCGTGCGTCAGGGACGGAACGAGCCAGCCGGTCAAGTTTTGGCACAACGAACGTATCCCCTTCTCGCACCGCTGCCAGAGCTTGGGCCAGACCGGGGCGCTCGCGGTTTGCGCCAGTTAGGCCGTGATCGGTGTAGATGCGATCTTCCGGCACATTGAGATCGAGAAGCGCCGCGCGCTGTGCTGCGAGGTCCTGTTTGTCGGTCGAGCAGCGTGCGTAGCCGATGCGGGTTTCAGTCATGTGTATGTCCTTGGGCCGGAAATGGCCGAAGATTGCCTGGCCATGCAATGAGTGTAACGCAAAAGGCTCCTTCAATGATACAATCATCGTACCAATCAAATGAGATTTGATTTTCCCAATGGATGCTGATGAGAGACCGGCGGTGAGCAGCCGTCCGTTCAGTGGACCCCTTACGGACAGTGGTTGGATCATAGGAGGCCAACAATGGATGAATCCATGCGTCGCTTTGCAGTTATCAAGCCTCACATCGAGGATGGTGCTGCTCTGACCGCTGCGGCGCGGGCAGCAGATGTTCCGATCCGGACGGCACAACGCTGGCTCTCACGCTACCAAGCGCTCGGGCTAGAAGGTTTGGAACGGCAGGTGCGGTCAGACGCAAAAACTCGCAAGCTACCGCACGAGCTGGTACGCTTGATCGAAGGGCTGGCACTGCGCAGACCCCGCCTAGCCAGCGCAGCAATCCACCGACGTGTCACGGCGGCGGCAAAAGTCCAGGACTGGCGCGTCCCGACTTACCGAACCGTCTACGACATTATCCGGGCTCTTGATCCGGCCATGGTCACGCTGGCGCAGGACGGGGCCGCTGCCTACCGTGATCGCTATGAGCTGATCTACCGGCACCGGGCCACAGCCCCCAATGCAATGTGGCAAGCCGACCAAACGATGCTTGATATCCTGATCCTTGATGCAAACGGAACGGCGGTGCGCCCGTGGCTGACCGTGATCATGGACGACCATTCCCGCGCCATTTCTGGATATCTGGTCTTTCTGGGTGCGCCATCAGCCTTACATACGTCCTTGGCGCTCCGGCAGGCGATCTGGCGCAAGCAGAACCCGGATTGGCCGGTCTGTGGCATCCCGGATGTGCTTTATGTCGATCACGGGAGTGATTTCACATCGGAACACCTAGGCCAGGCGGCGGCGGCCTTGCGCTTTCAGATCATCTACTCTGCCGTCGCGCGGCCACAGGGGCGCGGAAAGATCGAACGGTTCTTCGGGACGGTGAACACTGAGGTACTGTCAGACCTACCCGGTTGTCTTGTAGGTGGCAAACCTGGGATCCGCCCAAAGCTTTCTCTGACGGAACTGGACGCCGCGATTGGCGCGTGGATCATCAGCACCTACAATGCGCGCATCCACAGTGAGACTGGTACGACACCCATATCCTGCTGGTGCGGCAAAGGCTGGTTGCCGCAGATGCCGGAGAGCCTTGAAGTCCTCGATCTGCTGCTGGTTATGGTCGCAAAACCCCGAACCGTGCGCCGCGATGGTGTCCATTTTCAGGGGCTGCGCTTCATGAGCCCAATACTGGCCCCCTATGTCGGTGAGGCCGTAACCATCCGTTATGATCCGCGCGATCTCGCGGAAATACGTGTTTTCCACAAGAACCGCTTTCTGTGTCGGGCAATCAGCCCCGAACATGCGCATGAAACTGTGACGCTCAAGGACATTCAGACGGCTAGATCAGCCCATAGGCGCGCCCTACGCGGCCAGATCAGTGAACGGGTCTGGACGGTAGCCGAGTTTCTACCCGATGGAAAGAAACGCCCGCAGCCTTCGGCAAAACCTGCCCCAGCACGCAAAACAAAGCTCCGAACTTACGAGACGGACGATTGATAATGGCAGGGCACCGCAATGGCACGTTCATCTCCACAAAAGAACATCGCCGGTTCATGGAGTTCGTCAGCGCCGTGAAAAAGCATCGCTATATCGGTATCTGCTTTGGTCCCGCTGGTGTCGGAAAAACCGTCTCGGCGCAGCGCTGCGCCCGATGGAACAAGGCCGGGCCGTTACTGGACACCTGGGGACCGCGCGATCCGTCAGATATGATCGCCTACAAGGCCCTCGCGAGATCGCGCACCGCCTTCTACACGCCAACAGTCAGTGAACCTGCCCGTCAAACCCGCGATGATCTGGGAACCCTGATGACGCGAGTCGAAGGGTGTATCGAGCTTGCACAACATCCAGAGAAGATTTTCCCCGACAGCAGGCGTTTGGACCTGATCAACCTTCTGATCATTGACGAAGCAGAGCGTCTATCGGCCCAAGGCCTCGAACATGTGCGCGATATCTTCGACAGAACCGGCATCGGCGTCATCCTGATCGGCATGCCGGGTCTGGAACGGCGGCTGGAACGCTATCCCCAGTTCTATAGCCGCATCGGATTTGCTCACCACTACCGTCCGCTCAAAGGCGACGAACTCACATTCGTGCTCACGCGCCACTGGCGCAAACTGGGCCTACAAATCGACGAAGCCGATTTTACCGACCACCAAGCCATTGCGTCTATCACTAGGATCACCAGCGGAAACTTCCGCCTACTGCAACGCCTCTTCGTCCAAATCGAACGCATTCTCAACATCAACGAACTGTCGCTTGTTACAGATGAAGTTGTCGAAGCCGCACGATCAACTCTGGTTATTGGTGCCACTTAGCGCCGAAAAAACCACGCCAAATAGCGCTGAAGGTCACAAAACGGGGGCCTGTGTATGGGGGGATTACCAAGGGAACCGAAAGCCCCGAGAGGCGTTCAGCGTTTCCAAATCGGATACAATGATAAAATTGCAGGAAACAATCACAGTGTCGCCTTAAAGGCGCGCCGGCCTTGGCCCTGTGACGGCTTCATCCTGCCCT
>Ga0209081_1002165_pt1 | contig 11496 bp, 5 predicted proteins | sample GOMGulsemesocosm_4_FD_184636 | JGI IMG/M metagenome (GOLD analysis project Ga0209081, IMG submission 184636) | Methane-oxidizing microbial communities from mesocosms in the Gulf of Mexico - GOM15B Gulf of Mexico (SPAdes) (version 2) | ecosystem: Environmental > Aquatic > Marine > Cold seeps... | reverse complement strand
TCTCTTAATACGCCATCGACCCGAAAGCGAACCACCAAACGATTCTCAAAAGTTTCGATATGAATGTCCGAGGCATTGAGTTTAATGGCCTCCGATAAAAGCGCATTGATCAAACGAATGATTGGCGCGTCGTCCTCTCGCTCTAGAAGATCTTCAGTTTCAGGCATGGCGTTGGCGAGACTGGCCAGATCCATATCATCGCCCAGATCTTCGACCATCTGCATGGCTTCGCTTGAGTCGCGCTCATAGGTGGTTGCTAACAGGGTTTGAAACTGCTCAATGTCAATCGACTTGAGTACCAGTAGTTGCCCCAGTAGCCGTTGCGACTCAGATAACACTGAGAGCGGCGGCGCTTGTACATGCAGCAGCTGTGTAGGCTGATCCGCTAACACCAAGACCTGGTGCTTTTTGGCAAAGCCAAAGGGCAGCGGTGGTGATGTGATTTCAGTCACGGCCGACATCCCGCTGGCCGCTCATGTTATCGGCGTGTGTATCGACGGTTATGGGGCCAATTGTGTGAGTCTGATTCGATAGTGCTTTAGGTTCTTCGGTCTTAGTTTGTGCCGCAGACGAAGACGCCGGCATCTCGGGCAATTGTGGTATTGGCCCCGGCACAAAATAGCCTTCGATTTTCTTTCTAAATTGTTTCTGATCTTGTTGAATGCGTTGGTAGCGCTCGCGAGACACCTCGTAGCTTGAGGCGCTGTCGTGCAAAATCGTCGGGTGAATAAACACCATCAAGTTACGTTTTACCGTTTTGGTACTGGTGCTCTTGAACAATCGTCCCAGCCCAGGAATGTCGCCTAAAAAGGGCACCTTGTTCTCGGACTCATCCACCTCGTCACGAATCAGCCCACCTAGCACCAAAATTTCGTTGTTGTCGATCAATACACGGGTTTTAATTTCGCGCTTATTGGTGATGATGTCGGCGGCGGAAACCTCGGCGCTTTGGCTGATACTCTCTACCGTTTGTTCAATATCGAGAGTGACAGAGTTGTTGTTATTAACCCGCGGCTTCACCTTAAGAGTAATGCCGACGTCTTGGCGGTCAATGGTTTGAAACGGGTCGTCGTTATCGCGCGCTTCACTACCAGTAATAAAGGGGACATTTTCGCCGACCAGTATTTTGGCTTCTTCGTTATCGAGCGCCATAATGGTGGGGGTTGATAGAATGTTGGCGTTGCTCTCGGTGGCCAACGCATTGATCAATGCGCGTAATTCTCCACCGCGAAAATACCCCATAGTAAGACCGCTGCCGCCACTGCCAAGACCCGTGGTGGGGTCAATATTAAACACCGGTGGGCGCGGAAAGGATCGAAAGCCAATACTGGTATCACTGTTATTACCCATCCACTCGATACCAAAGTCATTGCCTAAATCTTCGTTGACTTCAACGATTAAAGCTTCAACCAAAACTTGTGCGCGGCGCCGATCGAGCTTGGCGATCACGCCTTTCATGGTGTTGAGCATCGATGGCGGCGCTGTGATCACCAAGGCATTGATCGATTCACTGGCTTGTATACCCACTTCGGCGTCGAGAGAGTTTTTATCTTTTTGATTCTTTTTCAAGCTGCCCGCAATACTCTCTAAAATAGGCACTAAGTCTTTGGCGTCGCTGTAGTTCAAATAAAATACTTGGGTATTGCCGTCGCCCGCGAGTGGCTGATCAAGTTTTTCGACCAGCGTACGAATCTGTGTGCGTGTGGCGATGTCACCGGTGAGCAACAAGCTGTTAGAGCGCTCATCGACAGCGATTTGTAAGCTAGAGCTGGTGGCTGCCTTACCTTGCGGGGCGGGAATCAACTTATTAATGACGTTAGCCACGTCTTTGGCACTGGCGAATTCCAGCGATAACATTTCAATATCAACGACACCTACGGTATCCAAGTTATCAACGATTGAAAGTACCTTGTCGATGTTGTTGGCGCGATCGGCAATGATGAGCGCGTTGGTGGCGGGGTAGGCGGCCAAGTGGCCGACTTGTGGCACCAGTGGTCGCAAGAGATTGACCAGCTGGGTGGCGGAAATGTTCTTCACCTTTACGATTTGCACCACCACGTCTTCAGGCGTGCCTTGGCGACTGGCCTGAGCAATCGGCACCGAAGACTGCTTTGCCAGCGCGTCGGGAATCACCTTGATAACATTGGCGTTTTCGATCACGGCAAAACCATGCACTTGCAACGCCGACAGAAACACCTCGTAGGCTTCGCCTTCGCTCATGGGCGCACCCGACATCACTGTCACTTTACCTTTTACGTTCGGGTGCAGAATGATGCTCTTAGGTGTGACCTCTTGCGCCCATTGGATCAAATCGCGAATGTCAGCGTTGTCGAGTGCGAGGGTGATTTGCCCCTGCTCAATTCGGGTACTGTTTTGGGCGACACTCACAGGTGACAAAAAACTCAAACCGCCAAGCAAGAAGGATGCGCTCAGGGTTAAAGCCGTAAAGAACTGACGCTGTTGCATGTAATGGGCCTAATGGTAACGGGCGGTGGGATCGTAAACCGCTCAAAATGCTAATATTATTGTTGTATTCTAAATCTCTTTAATCGTTCACTCGACTACTCTTGATCTCGCACTTGCAGCTTTTGGAGTCTTTCTTAATTTACAAATCGCGCGATTCACGCAAACGCATTAATCTATCTTTTATTGATTCGGTTCTCTGCGGCGTCGATACCAGCTTTTTGGCAGGGTCTACTGTCGGCGCCGCTGTGAATGTACTTTTCCTATCGTTAGGGCTGTTAATTGTGGCAACTTGTCGATTCTGTGAGGCCGAGGTGTTGGCCTCGAAACTTAGCGTCTCCAATTGTCCGTTACGATCGAGTACTACATGTTCAGTTGCGATGACATGTAAAGTGGAACTCCCCGATAAGCTGTCGCCCAACCGGTAGTATTTCGCGCTCTTACCTTGTTCGGCGATTAATGCGCGGCTTCGCGTAGGGTCAGAGTGGGAGAAAACACCTCGGAGTTGCACCCGTAGGCGAGTTTCTGGGGCGGTTATAGCTTCTGCGGGCTCTTCGGCAGCAGTTTGCTGAGGTTGGCCAAATAAGTGCGCGTCGACCAGCGCAGATATCGAAACTTGACTAGCTCTAACATTCACGGGCGCTGATTGACTAGTGATGGCTTTATCAGGTGGGGCGATCAAAAAATCTTGATAGCCACTCCAGCTCAAGCTCGCAATGCCTATCATGAGCACAATAACCCACGGCGCGCGCATTACGACTGCTGATGAACCTAGAGAGTTGAGGTCGATGGGCCAAACCATAGCTCATACCTGTATGCGATGTCAAATTTGTGATTCTTCCTTGGCCGATGTGCTGAGCTATTATCGCGGAGCTCACTCGGGAGTCTATTTTGCCGACATTGGGCGGGAATGGCTAGAGCCAAATTTTTTTTGGAGATTACAGGCGGATGAAGACTTTCTCTGATCGAAGGCAATTATGAAATACACTTTGCATTCTATCGTCAACCTGGATATCCGCTTGACGAGTATCATTCTCAAGTTTTACCACGCATGGCGGACGCAATAACCTGCACCCGCCATGCGCAAATGGGTTATTGAGCGTTAACGTAGGACGTTAGCTGATAATCATAACCGCCGACCATTTGCACCCGTCTTACCGTGCCGATGTCACGGCAAACAAAAGAGATGTTCTGTGCAATCACATCAACACTTCCATCAGCCTGTGTCGCTTCGTCTTTGCTTGATACGTTGATGCAATCATTGAAGGTTCCGGCAGGAACGGTGACACTGTCTAGTTTCGACAACAGAGTAATTGTACGCAGGAATGTGCGCGGGGCAGATAGCGGACTGCCGTTAATTGAGTCTTGTACACTCAAATATCCGCCCCAGCTTTCACCTACACGATTTATTGGTTTTAGGAGCTGTACGCCTGGTGTATAGCTCTGCAAGTAACCGGGGATCTGTGGCAAGGCGATTGAAGTCTGGTGCAAACCTTTGCCTTCTGATATTGGTAAAAAACCAATGCTCAGGGTGTAACCACAGGGCTGACCGGTTATTGAATTGGTGTCTATCCACTCCTGTGAGATATTGTCGCCATCCCAGCGATGTTTCACCACTCGTTGATCACATTGTCCAGTTTCATTGTGGCCGTTTTGGTCAGCATAATGACGATCGAGGTTGTTATCAAAAAAATGATATTCGTTGATGTCTATAGCGTCAGGCTGTGAATCTGCAAGCTCATCAACAATATCGACCAGTTGATTAAACTCTTTGAAGTGTTTCTTTATAAAACTGAATGGACCTTTGTTCCAACGGTAATCAGAGCCGCTTGCGAGTGTTGAGGCCGAGATGGATGTTAAGGCTAGTACTAGAGCAGAAGATAGTATCGCTTTTTGCATAGAAACAATTCCTTTTGTAGTTATTTATTATATTTTTAGAGGCCTTCTAAATTCTAAGTGCGAGGCACGATAGCATATAAAAAATAGGAATGTATAACGCCAAGGCAGGTCTTTGTTTTAGCTTCGTATACGATTGTGCGGCGGTGAAATATTCTCAGTGTGTAAAAATGGTTCGCTTCAAGCTGGAGTTGTTGACTAACTACGATTAGTGGTTTTCATCAAATTCTACTGCTCGGCGTCCATGAGCAGATTGAACTTTAGTGCTAAATGGAATTAATGTTTTTTTGACACATGCTATTTGGATATATATATTACCGCCTGTACGTGACCTAGGAAGGTCAGTCAAAATAAATTGGATGTTAGCGTGCTTAGAATCATAACCTCATTAGCTGTAGTGTTTTCTATCTGCCTGCCGGTAATCGCGGAAGGGCTTGCCGATGAGCCGTTGAGCTGCAAGCCAGCTGATTTACAACTTGGCGAATCACAAGTTCAGACAAACACTTGTCTAATTCGATCTGTGGATGAGATGGCCGACGGCAATGCGTTGCTGGTGCAGCTCTCGTCAAATAACTGGGGCGCGAAAACCCATGTCCCATCGGCTCAAGTGATGAGCGAAAATCAATTTTGGCATTCAGGGTTTCTCAAAAATAATCCTAGCCTAATTATTGCAACCAATCCGTTGTTCCATTTTCAGCCCAATTTGTGTAGAAAATTGGAGCGAAATGGTTATTCGAAAACGAAAGTTCTGGCTTTTGGTGTGTCGGCGTATAACAGCCTTCAACCGACTTCAGCAACACAGTCACGCCCTGAAGGGCCTTCTCGGTCTATTACCCCCACTGATTTTATCGAAACCTACCCTTATATTCCCTACGTTCTAGCCGTTAAGACGCCGCGAGCATCTCGTTTGTTAGCGGAGCTCAATATGCAGCATGTTTTACTGGGAGAAGGCGACGCATTCGAGGAGAGCATCTTTAGCGCTGTTGCCTTAGCTAACGATAGGCCAGTGCTACTTGTAGACGAATATGGTTTAGACAAAACCGCTGCATGGGTGGCTAATCTTGATATTAATCATTTGTTCTGGTTGCGCGGCGGCGCTGTATCTCTGCTGAGAATGAAGGGCGACCTTCAGCGAATTAACATGTCTCGGACGGGAGTGTCCAGAAGGGTGACTTGTGCAGCGGGTTAGCATTGTTGGGCTTCTACTGGTTTTGATGACAGCCATATGGCTATTTTTACCCGCGTGGGAATCGGTCGACGATCCGGTGAATCGCCACTTACGATTTTCTCTAGAGGTTAAAAACACTACTGGTCGTGTTGTTAGTGAAGAGCGGGTCGTGGTATCGGCGCCCATCGATTGGGGCGAAAAACAAGAACTAATTAGTATCAAAGTTGGTACTGACATCTTAGCCAGTGAATCGAATGTAGATGGAATTGATTTGACTCTCTCGCTCGGGGAATTTGCACCTTACGCATCGAAAACGATATTGGTTGATACTGTCGTTGAAATGCGAAGCAGGGGTCGAGAGGCTGGCCCGCAAAAACAATTTTTGCGAAGCACTGACTTGATAGCAATAGAGTCGCCTATTACTCAGAAGTACACGTCACTTTACACTGACAACCACCACAGCCCAGAATCTTTTAGTTTGTGGCTAAGTCAAAATATGGAGTATGCCGGCTACATCGCCGAGGCGCGTGGTTCCGATTACGCATTATCTGAAATGAGCGGAGATTGCACAGAATATAGCGCGGCGCTTGTGGCCGTTCTTAGAGGACGTGGAATCCCAGCGAGAATTATCGCAGGCATGATTGTCGAAGAAGAAAAAGCACTTGTTCGTTCCGCTGATTATCATAATTGGGTCGAGTACCACGACGGCAAAAGGTGGGTTGCATTGGACCCTCAGTTTGGCCGCTCTGCAGAAACGCCGAATTATATTGTTTTTCACCAAGTGGCTGAATCTAAGGCTGCGCCTGCGCAGCGATTCTTCTCAACCACTCAGGGCCTAAGCGTCAGAATTTTGTAGTTTTAGTTATTTCAAAGATTGATTGATTTGATTTTGGCAGCACTTGTCATGATCCCTACTTATGGAAAAGTACTCAGTGAATTACCCACAAAAATCATCATTTTTAGCCGCCTTTTTGTTGTTTTTTCTGTTTTCTGCAGAAGCTTCTGCCCATCTATATCATGTCGACGGAACTCCGAATGACGATACACTCCACGGGACTTCCGAAGCCGATCATTTGTCGGGCGGAGCTGGCAACGATGTGCTAAATGCCAGACAAGACGATGATGTGCTCAATGGCGGGGTGGGCGATGATACGCTAAATGGCTACTACGGGAATGATGAGTATCAATTCTCGATTGGCGATGGTGTGGACGTCATCAATGAGTTTGATACCGATGATGCTATTCGTGATGTTATTGTCTTCGGCGCAGGTATTCAAAAAACAGATCTTTCGTTTGCTCGGTTGAATGATGATTTGCAAATTCACTACAGCACTGGCGACGATCACTTAACCATCAAATCTATATTCAGCAATGCAGAATTTCGTAGATTATACGGTATTGAAGATATTGTCATAAGCGGCGAGACGATAACACTATCCGAATTGATATCGGAGTACTCGGTCACCAATATTGGCGCGACTGAAGGCGCTGATTCGTTAAAAGGCACCAACCAAAATGATAGCTTAGATGGCCTTGGCGGGAATGACAATCTCTACGGTTATGAAGGGGACGATACGCTGATCGGCGGGCTTGGTAATGACACTTTAAGTGCTTCGCTCGGAAATGATCTATTGATCGGTGGTGACGGCGATGACATTTTGTATGGCGAAGATGGTAACGACGAACTCGACGGCGGGGAAGGTAACGATACGTTGAGCGCGGGTGCTGGCAACGACGTTCTGCTTGGTGGGGCCGGTAACGATACTCTCAATGGAAGCAATGGGCGAGATGAGTATCAATTCTCGCTTGGCGACGGTGTGGATGCGATCGACGAATACAACAGCGATGATTCCATTCGGGATGTCATTGTTTTTGGCTCAGCCATTCAAAAGTCAGACTTGTCCTTTTTTCGGCTCGGCAACGATTTGCAAATACGGTACGGCTCTGCGGGCGAGCAGGTAACGGTCAAATCACAGTTCAGTGGTGCGGAGTTTCGCGCACGATATAGCATTGAGGATGTCGTCATTAATGGCGAAACCTTCACGTTGCAGGCGCTGATCGCGGATTCTTCACTCACCAATATCAGTGCCACCGAAGGAAACGACACGCTATACGGCACCCATCAAAACGATCTGTTGGATGGCCTTGCGGGTAACGACAGACTTTACGGTTATGACGGTGACGACACGCTAATTGGGGGGTTAGGCAATGACACACTTACGGCCTCGCTCGGGAATGATTCTTTAGAAGGCAAAGAAGGCGATGACGCCTTGTATGGCGAAGATGGCAACGACGAACTCGAAGGAGGGGAAGGTAACGATACGTTGAGCGCGGGTGCTGGCGACGACGTTCTGCTTGGTGGGGCCGGTAACGATACTCTCAATGGAAGCAGTGGGCGAGATGAGTATCAATTCTCGCTTGGCGACGGTGTGGATACGATTGACGAATACAACAGCGATGACTCTATTCGAGATGTCATTGTTTTTGGCGCAGGGATTCAAAAGTCAGACTTATCTTTTTTCCGGCTAGGTAACGATTTACAAATACGCTACGGCCCTGCTGGCGAGCAGGTAACCATCAAATCACAGTTCAATGCTGCTGAGTTTCGTGCACGATATGGGATTGAGGATGTCATCATTAATGGCGAAACCTTCACATTACAGGAACTGACCACTGAGTCTTCAATTACCAATATCAGTGCCACAGAAGAGCGTGACACTCTACACGGCACCCATCAAAACGATGTTCTAGATGGCCTTGCGGGTAACGATACACTTTACGGATATGACGGGAACGACACGCTAATTGGAGGGTTAGGCAATGACACACTTACCGCCTCGCTCGGGAATGACTCACTAAAAGGTGATGAGGGCGATGACGTCCTGTATGGCGAAGATGGCAATGATGAACTCGACGGTGGAGCCGGTGATGATTCACTGATAGGCGGAAACGGCGAGGATGTTTTATTAGGTGGGGCCGGTAACGATACGCTTAAGGGTAACTACGGGCGTGACGAGTATCAATTCTCGCTTGGCGACGGAATGGATACGATTGACGAATACAACAGCGACGCTTCGATTCGGGATGTCATTGTTTTTGGCACAGGAATCCAAAAGGCGGATCTGTCCTTTTTTCGGCTCGGCAACGATTTGCAAATACGTTACGGCTCTGCAGGAGAGCAAGTAACGGTCAAATCACAGTTCAATGCTGCGGAGTTTCATACGCGATATGGCGTTGAGGATGTCGTCATTAATGGCGAAACCTTCACATTGCAAGAGCTGACCGCTGAGTCTTCAGTTACCAATATCAGTGCCACTGAAGGAAACGATACGCTACACGGCACCCATCAAAACGATCTGTTGGATGGCCTTGCGGGTAACGACAGACTTTACGGTTATGAAGGTGACGACACGCTAATAGGGGGGGTAGGCAATGACACACTTACGGCCTCGCTCGGGAATGATTCTTTAGAAGGTAATGAGGGAGATGATGCCCTGTATGGCGAAGATGGCAATGATGAGCTCGATGGTGGAGCCGGTGATGATTCGCTGAATGGCGGAAACGGCGACGACGTTTTATTCGGTGGGGCCGGTAACGATACGCTTAAGGGTAATTATGGGCTTGATGAGTATCAATTCTCGCTCGGCGACGGTGTGGATACAATTGACGAATACAATAACGACGCTTCGATTCGGGATGTCATTGTTTTTGGAACAGCGATTCAAAAGGCGGATCTGTCCTTTTTTCGGCTAGGTAACGATTTGCAAATACGCTACGGCCCTGTAGGCGAGCAAGTAACCATCAAATTGCAGTTCAATGCTGCTGAGTTTCGTACACGATATGGCATCGAGGACGTCGTGATTAATGGCGAGACCTTCACATTGCAAGAGCTGACTGCTGAGTCTTCAGTTACCAATATCAGTGCCACAGAAGGAAACGATACGCTACACGGCACCCATCAAAACGATATTTTAGAAGGCCTTGCGGGTAACGATACACTTTACGGCTATGACGGGGACGACACGCTAGTCGGAGGGCTTGGAAATGACACCATATTTGCGTCCCTTGGAGATGATGTTCTGCAAGGCGCAGAAGGTAGTGACAGCTTGCACGGCGAAGATGGCAATGATGAGCTCGACGGTGGAGCGGGTGATGATTCGCTAAACGGCGGAAATGGAAATGATCAGCTTGATGGTGGGGATGGCAACGACATATTAAATGCTAGCCAAGGCGATGATATTCTCTTAGGTGGTCCAGGTGATGACACTCTCAACGGCAATATAGGAAACGACGAATATAGAATTTCTATTGGCAATGGAATCGATATTATTAGCGAGAGTGACAGTGATAGCTCCGTTCGTGATGTCATTGTATTCGGAGATGGAATCAGTCAGTCAGACCTTAGTTTTACTCGGCTGGGAAATGATTTAAGAATTATTTATAGCTCGACGGGTGATAGCTTAACGATTGGCCATGGGTATAACAATGACACCCTTTGGCCATATCGGAGTGTTGAAGATGTTGTTATCGGCGGCGATAAAATTGCCCTGACAGCGCTCATTGATCAATACGAAGTACCGAGTTTAGGCGCGACTGAGGGTAATGACTATCTTCGTGGCACCAATCAAGTCAACACCATCGAAGGGCTCGCCGGTAATGACACGATCTATGGCTACGCTGATGATGATAAACTACACGGTGGCGATGGTAATGATAATTTGCACGGGGGCGATGGCGACGATTTCATAAATGGCGGTTTAGGCGATGATACTCTCCATGGTGAAAGCGGAAATGATGAGTTAAAAGCTGGACAGGGTGATGACACTCTAAATGGCTCGGATGGCGACGATGTATTGTGGGCTGGGGTCGGCGATGACAAGCTCAACGGGTATCGAGGCAATGATGAGTATAGGTTTTCTCTAGGCGACGGCGCTGATGTCGTTGATGAGTATGATAGCGACAGCACAATACGTGATCTCATTGTTTTCGGCGAAGGAATCGCTCGAAACGGTCTTTCTTTTGCGCGGTCAGGCAATGATCTGATCATTACTTACAGTAGCGACGAAGATAATTTGACGCTTAAGGGTATCTATAGTCATAACAATATTAGTGCGAGTCAGAGTGTTGAAGATGTTCGTATTGAAGGCGCAGAGATTACACTTGCCGCGTTGCTAGACGAGAATTCAGTGTCCGTTCGCGGTGCGACCAATGGAAACGATACGCTCGATGGAACCGATCAGGTAAACGCGATTCATGGTCTCGCTGGGGACGATCGAATTCAAGGTTATGCGGGTAGCGATACTCTCGTGGGCGGCACTGGCAATGATATTATCTACGCTGGCCTCGACGATGATGAGCTCATTGGCGAAGCCGGTAATGACTCACTCTATGGCGAGGAAGGCGATGACTTGCTGCACGGCGGTGAGGGCAACGATACACTCCATGGTGGTACTGGCGCTGATACGTATCTATTCGGTGCCAGCGATGGCGAGAACCTAATTAGAGAAGACCCCGAAGCTGGCGTCAAAGACGAAATACGTTTCGCGACGGGAATCACAATCGCACAGTTCCAATCTTCACAAGTCGGCAACGATTTAGTCCTCCAGGTGGGTGATGGTCTTCAACTGAACTTTTGGCAGTGGTATTCCAATAATCGCCATGGTATCGAAACCGTTTCTTTCGAAGACGGTGCCAGTTATGAAATGGACACCTTTCTCGAACTAATCACCACCGACGACACTGCAGCGCCAGCGGTCCGCTTGGTCACTACTTACACCACAGACGCCGTTTATTTTGTTGTTCATTTCAACACTCCAATAACCACCGTCAACCAAAATGATTTTGTGTTGATTGATGAAGAAAACAATGAATACCAACTGAGTGTGGATAGCGTAAATGACACATCCGTTGTCTTATCGGGCGCTGTCGATATTTTCTCAGAAGGCGATTATCGTCTAGTGATTGGTCCT
>Ga0209081_1002164_pt1 | contig 11498 bp, 9 predicted proteins | sample GOMGulsemesocosm_4_FD_184636 | JGI IMG/M metagenome (GOLD analysis project Ga0209081, IMG submission 184636) | Methane-oxidizing microbial communities from mesocosms in the Gulf of Mexico - GOM15B Gulf of Mexico (SPAdes) (version 2) | ecosystem: Environmental > Aquatic > Marine > Cold seeps... | reverse complement strand
GCTTCTATTGAAATAGATCGTAAGATCCTAGCTGACATCGCAGTATACGACAAAGCAGCATTCACATTCTTAGTTGAGAAAGCGCAAGCTTCTTTAGCTGCATAAGAATTGAAATGTAATTGATAAAGGACGCTTAGGCGTCCTTTTTCTTTTTAAATATACCTATGGATATAGCTCAGATTTCAATGTAGGTTGAGCTTTAGCCCATCATTTTGATGGCATTCATGCACGTCTTTTCAGTGGTATAAATGCCGACCTACAGAAAATAATCTACCTTTTAGGGTGCTCCTGAGTGAAGTACATAGGTATGTTCTAAATTATTATTATATCGAATATTATTTCATTCGCGCAAAATAACATTCGCTATAATTAATTTAACTATTGATAATTAAGGTTTAAATATGAACTTAGCAGACAAAGTATTAGCCGTAAATAACGATCTTCCCATTCGCACTGATGCGCCCGTACATAGCGGTAAAGTACGCTCTGTTTATTGGTTAACAGAAGCCGATAGTAAACGTTTAATTAAAGAAAAAAATTATGATGTACCTAACGATACACCCTTAGCCATTATGGTTATTAGTGATCGTATCTCTGCGTTTGATTGTATTTGGCAAGGTGAGGGGAGCATGAAAGGTGTACCGGGTAAAGGCGCAGCGTTAAATGCTATCTCAAATCACTGGTTTAAGTTATTTAAAGAGCAAGGACTTGCTGATAGCCATATTCTTGATATTCCTCACCCGTTTGTATGGATTGTACAAAAAGCTAAACCTGTAATGATTGAAGCGATTTGTCGTCAATACATTACTGGCTCAATGTGGCGTAGTTATGTTAAAGGTGAGCGTGACTTTTGTGGAATTGAATTACCTGAAGGCTTAGAAAAAGATACCAAGCTCACTGAGCTACTGCAAACGCCATCAACTAAAGGTATATTGACAGGCATCCCCGGTGTTCCTGCAGTTGATGATGTTAATATTACCCGTAAAAACATTGAAGATAACTTTGAAGCATTTAATTTTAAATCGCTTGATGACATAACGCTTTATGAAAAATTGTTAACTGAAGGTTTTGATGTTATTTCAACTGAGTTAGCAAAACTTGACCAAATATTTGTCGATACTAAGTTTGAGTTTGGTTATGTTAAAGATAAATCAGGTAATGACAAATTAATTTATATGGATGAAGTCGGTACTCCTGATTCATCTCGACTTTGGGATGGTGAACAATACCGCAATGGTAACGTTGTTGAAAATTCAAAAGAAGGCTTCCGTCAGTTATTACTTAAACATTTCCCTGATGCCGATATTTTATTAAATAAAACGCGTATGGATGAAAGAGAAGCATTAGCCCGCGATAACGAATTACCTTTATCGGTATTAATGGATGTTTCTAAGACTTATACTGATATAGCCGAAAAGATTACGGGTGAAAAAATTGTATTGAGTGATAATCCAAAAGCTGAAATTATTGAAATACTACGTGAACAATATCAATTGATTGACTAGCTCAGTTGCAATAATAGAGACCGGTCAGGTTATTAGTATTAGTGTTGAATAATCATCATTAACAAATATCTCCTTTCCTCCTTATTAAAGACTGCTAAACACCAAAATTATTAACGATATCAGCGCTGCTGATATCGTTTTTTTTGGTTTTTATTTTGTAAAATTCAACATAAATTGCTAATAAGTTCATTATATAAAGCTATTTATTCCTTTTGGTTATATTAAATCTATTTGTTATATTGAAAAGTTTTGTTTGATGTGGCATTCTCTCTCCAACAATTTTTATTCCTTTTTATTGCACATAGTCTTGCAGATGGTATAGCACATGAATTTAACACATTTACAAAAATTAGAAGCTGAATCTATTCATATTTTCCGCGAAGTTGCTGCAGAATTTGATAACCCCGTGATGTTGTATTCAGTCGGTAAAGATTCTGCGGTACTTTTACATCTAGCTCGCAAAGCTTTTGCCCCAGGTAAAATCCCTTTTCCATTATTGCATGTTGATACTAATTGGAAATTTAAAGAAATGATTGCTTTTCGCGATGAAATGGCGAAAGCGTATGATTTTGAATTGCTTGTACATCAAAACCCAGAAGGCATAAAAATGGGCATGGGACCCTTTACTCATGGTAGTGCTAAGCATACCGATGTAATGAAAACCCAAGGTTTAAAGCAGGCGTTAGATAAATATGGCTTTGATGCTGCTTTTGGTGGTGCGCGTCGTGATGAAGAAAAGTCACGCGCTAAAGAACGTGTTTACTCTTTTCGTGATAAAAACCATCGTTGGGATCCAAAGAGTCAACGTCCTGAGTTATGGAATGTTTATAACGGGAAAGTGAATAAAGGCGAAAGTATTCGTGTTTTCCCTTTGTCTAATTGGACTGAGCTAGATATTTGGCAATATATTTATTTAGAAAGTATTCCTATTGTGCCGCTATATTTATCACAAAAAAGACCTGTTGTTGATCGCGATGGCACGTTAATTATGGTTGATGATGATCGTATGCCGATTAGGGATGATGAACAAATTCAAATGAAAAATGTGCGCTTTAGAACATTAGGCTGCTATCCGTTAACAGGGGCAGTTGAGTCAACCGCAACAACATTACCCGAAATTATTCAAGAAATGTTATTAACAAAAACGTCTGAACGACAAGGACGAGTCATTGATCATGATAGTGCTGGTTCGATGGAAAAGAAAAAAATGGAAGGGTATTTCTAAATCTACACTACCGTTATCTAGTTAATATTATCTAGTTAACGTTATAAATAACGTTATAAATAAAGTTACTCGTTTTAACTTACCCATTGCCAACAACAAATTTTGAGAGATAAACATGAGTCATCAGTCAGACTTAATTGAAAGTGATATACAGAGCTATTTAAAGCAACATGAAAATAAAGAATTAGTAAGGTTTTTAACCTGTGGCAGCGTTGATGATGGCAAAAGCACCTTAATTGGTCGGTTATTGCACGATTCAAAGATGATCTTTGAAGATCAGCTAGCAGCCATTGAAAATGATTCTAAAAAATCTGGTACAACAGGTGACGCGATTGATTTAGCGTTACTTGTTGATGGTTTACAATCTGAACGAGAGCAAGGCATTACTATTGATGTTGCTTACCGTTATTTCTCAACTGATAAACGTAAATTTATCATTGCTGATACACCGGGCCATGAGCAGTATACGCGTAATATGGCAACGGGTGCTTCTACCTGTGATTTAGCTATTATTTTGATTGATGCCCGCTATGGTGTGCAGACGCAAACACGCCGACATTCTTTTATTTGTTCTTTACTTGGCATTAAGCATATTGTTGTTGCAGTAAATAAAATGGATTTAGTTGATTACTCACAAGAACGATATCAAGCCATTAAAAAAGAATACCGTGAGTTTGCAGAATCATTAAATTTTAGTGATATTCGTTTTGTGCCTTTGTCGGCATTAAATGGTGATAATGTTGTTGATGAAAGCGCTAATATGCCTTGGTATCCAGGCGCTACCTTGATGAAATTATTAAATACTATTGATATTAAAGTTCAGGATGAATTTACTCAATTTCGTTTACAGGTGCAGTATGTTAACCGACCTAACCTTGATTTTAGAGGTTTTGCGGGCACTATTGCGTCAGGACATATTCTTGTTGGTGATACGATTGTTGCGCTACCTTCGGGTAAAGAAAGTGTTGTTAAAGAGATAGTGACTTTTGATGGTAATTTAGATCGTGCAGATAAAGGCATGGCAATCACGTTAACCTTAGAGGATGAAATTGATATAAGCCGAGGTGAAATGATTGTTAAAAAAGGCGGCTTACCACTTTCAAAGAAAGAGTTTAACGCCACTGTTGTGTGGATGCACGAAAATGAGCTTGAATCAGGGAGAGAGTATTTCATTAAACATGGTAGCAAAATGACAACGGGTCACGCGAAAGCGATTGTTAGCAAATATGATGTTAATACCATGGAGAAAGAAGCAAGCACTCAACTTGCGGTGAACGATATTGGCCTTGTTGATATTGTTGTTGATGAAGTTTTACATTTTGATGCGTATGAAGAAAACCAAGGTACAGGCGCTTTTATTATTATTGATCGATTGAGTAATGTCACTGTGGGTGCTGGGATGATCAATCATGCGCTTGATACGCAAGAACATGAATATTCAGCGTTCGAGTTAGAGTTTAATACTTTAGTACGCAAGCACTTTCCACATTGGGGTGCTAGAGATATTACCAAATAGTTGCCGCTAGGCATTTAGTTGTAGCTAGGCATTGCTATTTACATCGTTACATTAAAATGAAGGTTATAGATGACAATAACGCAATACATGATGATAGCTGTCTTTATTGTCACCTTTATCGGCTTAGTAAAGTACAGTCAAGTACCCGAGTGTGTGTTTTCTATTACCATACTGGCTTGCTTGGTTTTATCTTTTGTTTCTGTTGACGATATTCTTACTAATGCGGTAAATCCGGGTTTAGTTACTCTGATACTTTTGGTGTTATGCTCATTTTCATTTGAGCGCACTAGTATTTTACGTCGCCTTAGTGCTAGTGTTTTTAATGGCTCTAAAGTTAAATCTATGCTGCGTCTCTTTATTGGCACTGCTTTCGCCTCTGCATTAATGAGTAATACTGCGGTTGTGGCTACCTTAATCAATAGTGTTAAAAATAATCAATTGATTAATGCGGGTAAATTGTTATTACCGCTTTCTTATGCTGCTATTTTAGGAGGTACACTCACGTTAGTGGGTACGTCTACCAATCTTATTGTTAATAGCCTTTTGATTAAACAGGGCGGAGAAGGCTTTAGTTTTTTTGATTTTACAGCGATTGGTCTTGTGGCGTTAATTCTATGTTTATTGATAGTGACCCTACGTGCTAGAAGTTTACCTGATATGGATCAAGGTCAGATTAAAACACAAGACTACTTGCTTGAAGCTGAAGTATCACCAGAATCAAAATTGATTAATAAGAGTGTTGAAGATAATGGTTTAAGAAACCTTGATGCTTTATTTTTAGTTGAAATTGTTCGTCAAGGTCGCTTGATAACACCCGTGACGCCAGAAGAAACACTACAAGCCCATGACAAACTTATTTTCAGTGGTGATATTTCAAAAGTTTTAACGCTGCAACAGTTTGATGGATTAACCTTGTTTGCGGAGCAAGATGACTTACTTCGCGATAATCTTACCGAAGTGTTAATTAAACCTGATTCTGCCATTACTGGTAAAACGCTAAAGAAAGCAGGCTTTCGAGCACGATTTGATGCCGCTGTTGTCGCTGTTCGTCGAGAGGGTTGCGCGTTATCAGGAAAACTTGGTGATATTGTTTTACAGTCGGGAGATTTTTTAGTACTTGCAGTAGGGCAAGACTTTGCTAGTCGTACCAACTTATCAAAAAACTTTTTCATTCTCTCAGGGCATCAAGCGGTTAATATGCTCAGTGGTTGGCGTGATCATGGTACTGTTTGGGGGTTTATTGCTGCTATTTTAATATCGGTTATTACACCTGTCTCGTTACTTAGTTGCTTATTTATTTATGTGGCGGCACTTATTTTCAGTGGTTCATTAACGGTTAATGAAATTAAACGTCGTTTTCCGTTAGAGATATGGATAATAGTGCTTGGCGCACTAACCTTAGCAACGGCTATTGAAAATACTGGTTTAGCAATAATCATTGCACAATGTATTGAAAGATTTTTAGATGGCCATAGTGTTTATTTAGCCTTTATTAGTATTTTTATTGTGACGTTATTGATGACAGAATTAATCACTAATAGTGCCGCCGCTGCATTAATATTTCCTATTGCTTATAATATTGCCTTAGGGTTAGGTGTTGATCCTATTCCTTTCGTGATGGCAGTAGCCTTTGGCGCCAGTGGTAGCTTTATAAGCCCTTATGGTTATCAAACTAATGTAATGGTTTACAATGCAGGTAATTATCAACTAATTGATTTTATTAAGTTTGGTTTACCTATTTCATTTGTTTACAGTGTTACCGTATTGTTAATGATCCCCTTTGTTTTTCCTTTTTAGCCTTATTTTAACTAGAGTTAACTTTTTATGAAAACTGAAAATACTGTTTGGCATGAGCAGCATATTACCAAAGTACAGCGAGCTGACTTAAAGCAACAAAAACCTTGTTTACTTTGGTATACAGGGTTGAGTGGCTCGGGAAAATCTACCGTTGCTAATGCGGTAGATGCACTTTTATTTACACTGGGTTATCACAGTTATTTACTTGATGGTGATAATGTTCGTCATGGTTTAAATGGTGACTTAGGCTTTAGCGATCAAGCACGTATTGAAAATATTCGTCGCATTAGTGAAGTGTCAAAACTTTTTCTTGATGCTGGGCTGATTGTATCCACTGCTTTTATTTCTCCTTTCGCACAAGACAGAATGAGCGCCCGTGAAAAACTTGAAGAAAATGAGTTTATTGAAGTTTACATTGACACGCCTATTCATATTTGCGAACAGCGAGATCCTAAAGGGCTATATAAAAAAGTACGGCAGGGAGAAATAAAAGACTTTACGGGCATTGATTCAACTTATGATGTGCCAAATAAGCCTGAAATCCATATAAAAACAGCAGAAAATTCAATTGTAGAATGTGCCGAGCAAATTGTTAATTACCTTGCGGAACAGGGCTTTATTTCAAATACTTCTTTTTGATGCTTATTTAACTTATTAACTAGCTTATTAACTAGCTTTTAACTAGATTTTAACTAGCTTATTAACTTAATTTGTAATTATTCAGCTCATGAGCAGCATCATGCTATTCAAGCCTGTACCCGTCATGTTCGTGGTCTTTTAATCGAAGATCTAGTTTTTAAAAGAATAGATCCTCGATCAGACACTTCGAGGATGACGCAATATAGGCTAGCTGAATAGTTAACTTAATTTTAGAGGTATAACGCTATGCACTTTGATGTTTTTAATGGTGATGCTGACGGCATCATTGCTCTATTGCAATTACGATTATCGCAGGTTCACCCTCAGCCTAAAAATATTACTTTAGTGACCGGTGTAAAACGCGATATTAGTTTACTTAAGCAAGTTGATACAAGCAGCGCAACATCGGTTGTTGTTTTAGATATTTCACTGGAAAAAAATATTGAGGCTTTAGATAATTTACTTATTAAGCAGATCCCTGTTTTTTATGTCGATCATCACCGCGCAAGTCATATACCTCAATCAACACTTTTAACGAGCTTAATTGATACCGGTGCTAATACTTGTACTAGTTTACTGGTTAATGATTATCTTAAAGGTGAATTTCCTTATTGGGCTATTGCCGCTGCATTTGGTGATAATATGCAAGTTTCAGCACAGCAGTTAGCTGAACAACATCATTTATCTAAAAATCAACAAGCACTGTTGTGCGAGCTTGGTGTTTATATTAATTACAACGGCTATGGTCGTAATATAGATGATTTGCATTTTCATCCCGCAAATTTATTTAAACAGCTGTTAAATTACTCAGATCCCTTTGATTTAATAAACGAAGCAGACTCTGTTTTTCATCAACTTAAAAGTGCTTATTTGGCTGATATGAATAAGGCTAAAGAGGCGACTGTGTTGGTTGATAATCCACAACTAAGAGCAATTCAGCTTGCTGATGAGGCGTGGGCAAGACGAGTGAGTGGTGTTTTAGGTAACGAACTTGCCAATGCTCAGCCTGATAAAGCACATGCTGTGGTGACCTTAAATGAAAGCGCTACTTATACCGTGAGTCTTAGAGCGCCATTAAACAATAAGCAGGGTGCTGGTGACTTATGCGCTCAATTTCCTACTGGGGGAGGTAGGGCAGCAGCAGCAGGTATTAATGCTTTACCTGTAAAAATGCTTGGCGATTTTTTTAATTGCGTGTCAGAATATTACAATACTTAGATTCACATTATAAAGGAATGACATGAGCTTATTAATTACTGGCGGTACGGGTTATATTGGTAGTCATACCGTGGTTGAATTGCAAAGTTTAGCCGAAGAGCAAGAATTAGTTATTGTTGATGACTTATCCAACTCATCAACAAAAGTGCTTGATAGGATCACACAAATCACGGATAAAAAAGTGACTTTTATTAAAGCCGATATTTGTGATTATCAAGCAATGAATGCGGTATTTGAACAACACGATATTGAGGCTGTTATACATTTTGCAGGTCATAAGGCTGTTGGCGAATCGAGTGAAAAACCACTCAGTTATTATTATAATAATGTTTCAGGTACGGTGATTTTACTTAAAGTTATGGCAGAGCGAAATGTTAAAAAATTAGTCTTTAGCTCTTCAGCGACTGTGTATGGCGATAATGTTTCACCATTAAATGAAAGTATGCCAACTTCTGCGACAAATCCTTATGGTCAGACTAAATTGATGATTGAGCATATTTTGTTTGATCTAGCTAAAAGTGATAGCGACTGGTCAATTGCTTGTTTACGTTATTTTAATCCTATTGGTGCTCATGAATCGGGCTTAATAGGTGAAAATCCTAATGGTATTCCAAATAACCTATTGCCTTATGTTGCTCAAGTTGCTGTTGGTCGACTCGAACAATTACAAGTGTTTGGTGATGATTATGATACCGTTGATGGAACAGGTGTTCGTGATTATATTCATGTGGTTGATTTAGCTAAGGGGCATGTTAAAGCATTACAAAACCTTGATAAACTTTCAGGTTGTCAAGCCATTAACCTAGGTACAGGTAATGGCACGTCAGTATTAGAAATAGTTAATACTTTTAAAGAGATCAGCGGTCAGAATATACCGTATAAAATAGTACCAAGAAGAACGGGTGATTTAGCGACTGTTTATGCTGATGCCAGCTTAGCCCATGAACTACTTAATTGGCAGGCGACTAGAAACTTACAGACGATGATCAGTGATACTTGGCGCTGGCAATCACAAAATCCACAAGGATTCTAATTACTAACTCGCTTGAAAACATCAAGTGATTAAATACAACAATCAAAGTAATTATTCAGCTCATGAGAGCATAATGCTATTCAAGCCTGTACCCGTCATCTTCGTGGTCTTTTAATCGAAGATCTAGTTTTTAAAAGAATAGATCCTCGATCAGACACTTCGAGGATGACGCAATAGAGGCTAGCTGAATAGTTACCAATCAAATAAGGTTTTTACTCTGTAGGTTGATTTGAATGTAGGTTGACCTGAACGAAGTAAAGTTCAACCTACAAACTAATTTGATTTAAAACTACTTATCACAATTACAACTTTTTGGTTAAGCTAAAAGCACCACGAATTTGGCCCAAGCTATAACCTGTTGCTTGATCGTCAGGGTAATAGTGTTTCAAGGCAGTTTTAGTTTCATCTGTTAGTTTAGTGCCATGACAAGTTAAACATAGTGGTGCAGCACCCTGTGCTTTCATGAATCTAAACTCATTATTAATAATCTCTGCTTTTGCCATGGTTTTGGCACTTTCACCTTGTTTTTGTCTTTGGTTAAATGCTTCTAATACCGATGTTTCCCAAATGTCAGGTTTAGCCGTACTATTATTACGTGCTTTTAAACTCACTCTGTTAACTTGCCATGAGGTTGTTTCAGATAGCTTTCTAGCAATTTGTGGCGCTTGTTCTGAACATACTTTTATTGCATGGCTAACGCCTCCCTCAGTGAGTGCTTTTTTTAATTTTGGCTTTAAGGTGCCGCCAAACTGTTTCACTATAGAGATAGCTTCTGTTTTAAGTTCGTTGATACTTGCTTGGTTTTCTTGTGTCGCGCTAGTTGCGCTAAGTGAAAAAGAGCTTAATGCTGTTATTAAGGAAAAAGTTGCGATGTTCTTCAAGGTTGAATTTGCTGTGTTTAAAGTCATAATAAATCTCATGAATAGGAATAAAATAGAATTAGGCTAATAGATTTTTAATCTGCTAGCATGCTTTGTTCATCAGCCCAAGCTAATGCTGTATTGTAATGTTTTACCGCCCGTTCTTTATCGAGTTTTAATTTTTCCATAATAATATTAGTTTTATCCCACTGAGCGTGTTCAATTAATTCAACTAATTTGATGATTGCTGCCATGATTCCTTTACGAGTGAGTAACGGCTCTTTTATTTCAGCGGCTAAAGGTAGTTTATCTAAGACAATAGACAATTCTTCATCTAAAATTGCATCAATCATAGATAACAAACCTGTTAAGAAAGCAATAGAATCGTCAATTTGTGATGTCATGTCTGTTGCCACTAGCTCACAAAACTTAGCTCTGATCATAGCAGTTTTAATAAGCTCAGTTGGTTTATCTGGATTGGCTGTAACAGCAAACATTAATCCCATAAAACGTTTAAGTTCGCTAGAGCCTAAAATAACCAAAGCTTGCTTAATGGTCGATATTTCATTACGGCGTCTAAATATTGCAGAGTTAGCATAGCGTAATAGCTTATAAGATAATGATATATCACGCTCAAAAACACCTGTAATACTATTAAGATCTAACTCAGGCTTTGATGTTTCGTATAATAATTCTGCCATAGCAAGTTGCGATGGCGATAAACTTTTAGTTTTTATCATTTCTGGTTTTGCAAAAAAGAAACCTTGAAAATATTTAAAGCCAAGCTGTAAAGCTTGATCGTATTCTTGGTAAGTTTCTACTTTTTCAGCCAGTAAATCGATATGAGGGTGTTCTTTTATCGACTCAATAATTTGTTTTATTTCATCAATGTTTGTTTTTTGAATATCTATTTTAATTATTTTGATAAAAGGATAAAAATACGCCCACACACTTTGGTGTTCATAATCATCTAATGCGATGATGTAGCCTTTGCTATGTAAGTCTTGGCATAGTGATAATAGTTTCTTGCCTGGTTTTACCGTTTCTAATATTTCTACCACCACTTCTTCATTGGTGAGCATTTCAGGATAACCTTGAGATAAAGTTTCTAAAGTAAAGTTAATAAATGCTAGCTTGTTACTCGTAAAATCACTAATACCCATATTAAATTTACTTGCTTCGATCATTTTGCTTGTTGCTTCATCTCCGTCTATTTCAGGGAATACATTATTTATGCTGTCACGAAACAGTAACTCATAAGCATAAAGGTTTTTATTTACATCTAAAATAGGTTGTCTAGCAGCATAAAAGTACATAGTTTGAGCAATATCTTTTTAATAAAAACAATTACTAATAAATATATGGTAAACCGAAGTGTTTTTCATTATTTATTTACACTTTTATTATTTTATTCGCTTATTTATTTGACAGGTTAAGCTGTAAATTAAGAATTTGTATAATAAGTTTTAACGCTTAACCTTTATTTTTCCGAGTGTTCTTGGTAGTTTAGCTGAGAATTTTGAACTTAAAACCCAAAATCACTACTAGTATCATTATTACCATCACTATTACCACCATTTGTAAGGAGAATCACTTGGCATTAGGCACCTTAGTTTCACTAGCACTTTATTTTATTGTTATGTTAGGCATTGGGTTATACGCCTATAAAAAATCGACCAGTGATGTGTCAGGTTACATGTTAGGG
>Ga0209081_1002161_pt1 | contig 11500 bp, 15 predicted proteins | sample GOMGulsemesocosm_4_FD_184636 | JGI IMG/M metagenome (GOLD analysis project Ga0209081, IMG submission 184636) | Methane-oxidizing microbial communities from mesocosms in the Gulf of Mexico - GOM15B Gulf of Mexico (SPAdes) (version 2) | ecosystem: Environmental > Aquatic > Marine > Cold seeps... | reverse complement strand
CATCACCTTTTTTTACTTTACCGCGAGGACTTGCTTCCTTTACGGCAACTTTGATGATATCACCAATGCGTGCATAGCGACGGTGCGAGCCACCAAGAACCTTTATACATTGAACACGCTTAGCGCCGCTGTTATCAGCAACATTTAGCTGTGATTGCATTTGGATCATTGATTTTTGCTCCATTCTTATCTTTTTTTAAATCGAAATCAATTCCGATATAAAACAAAAAGATACGTTATAATTCAAGGCCAGAAATTTGACCCGTCACTGCCTTAAAAAGACTACCCAGTCATTTTAAGTTTAGGCATAAAGCCAACCACTCAAAGTTAACGGGCGCGAGATTATAACACCACCACCGAGAAAGTGGTAGTTTAATTAACTAAAAAACAAATAACGTTATTATTATGTACCCTCTTTCCTTCTTACCCTTATATATTAGCTTTATATAGATGTAAGAGAATAGGTATAAGTGTCATTAGATGGCACACAGTATCAATATTCAAAATTTTATAGGCTTCCTTCAATAAAACCATTGACGAACACTATAAAAAATTGCTAAAAAGCTTGTTTTCAATGAAAAAGAAAAATTAAAACTAATCCATAACAATTAATAATCAGCTTAATCATATGATAACGTAGAAGTTATTTTTTATTTCTAATTTTATTAATTAGAAACATTGATTTTTACCATAAGTGATACAATATAGTTCTGATATTAAAACCCAGCTGTTTTTAAATTCATTTGGGAAGAAGGCTATTATTAATAGTATTGGCAATTACAACCAAAGCAAAACCGTTACTGGTATTATTACCAAACGGCCTTGGTCTTTGTAGTATTAGGAGATTCAGCATGCCAAAAAGTAAAAACAAAGCATTAGGTATTTTAGCATTAGCGGGCGTAAAGCCTTATCAAGAAAAAGCTAATGAAGAATACATGGGAGCACCACAGCAAGAGCATTTTAAAAAGATTTTAGATGCATGGCGTGTACAACTTCGTGAAGAAGTAGATCGCACTGTAACACACATGCAAGATGAAGCTGCTAACTTTCCTGATCCTGTTGATAGAGCGGCTCAAGAAGAAGAATTTAGCCTTGAACTTCGTACCAGAGATCGCGAACGTAAGCTCATCAAAAAAATTGAAAAAACACTACAGTTAATTGAAGAAGATGAGTTTGGCTATTGTAAGTCTTGCGGCATTGAAATAGGTATTCGCCGATTAGAAGCAAGACCAACCGCTGATCTTTGCATTGAATGTAAAACCTTAGCTGAAATAAAAGAGCGCCAAATGGCTGGTTAAGCCAGTAGCTTTGCAAATTTTAGAAAAAAAAATTCTGCCTACTAAGCGATCACAACGATTAAGCAATACTTATCGTGGTCGCTTTGCTCCTTCGCCTTCTGGTTTACTTCATTTTGGCTCTTTAATTACAGCTCTTGCTAGTTTTTTAGATGCTAAGTCAACTATAGATTCACGTAAACACCAAGGAACTTGGTTAGTGCGTATTGAAGATATTGACCCGCCACGCGAACAGTTTGGTGCGAGTGATGCTATTTTATTTACGCTTGAAGCTTTTGGTCTACATTGGGATGAGCAAGTACTTTATCAAAGTCAGCAGTCTGATCTATATAAACACGCCTTAAATGACTTACTTCAAAAAAACCTCTGTTATTACTGTCAATGTACACGTGCGACAATAAAAACACTTGGTGGTATATATCAAGGTCATTGTCGAGCTTTAAATAAACCACCACAAAACAGTGCTATCAGACTAATTAATCAATATGGTCTCCATCAGTTTAAGGACATTTTTCAAGGTGAAGTTTGCTGCAATAAAAGCTTAGCTGAAGAAGATTTTATTATTCATCGAAAAGATAATTTATTTGCTTATCAATTAGCTGTCGTTGTTGATGATGTTTATCAAAATATCAGCCACGTTATTCGTGGTTGTGATCTACTTGAACCAACAGCTAGACAATTAACGTTATTTAAGACTTTAAACGCAACAACACCTCAATACGGGCATATACCATTAGCGATAACCGAACAAGGTTATAAACTCAGTAAACAAAATAATGCACCTGCTATTGATAATAGCAATCCACAACCTACTTTGATTGCTGCTCTTAATTTTTTAGAGCAAGCACCGCCATCAGAACTAATCCACGCCAGTGTTGATGAAATAATTACTTGGGCTATAAATCATTGGTCTAGGGATAAAGTACCTAAAAAAAATGAGATGAAATTATCAGTGTAAACTTTGTTGATTTCACTGCTAATCTACATCGCCATTTAATGAATGATTGAATTCAAGTAATGACTTCATCTGACTAAGTCTGGTGAAATTTTATTTCAGTAAGCATTTTTTTATTTAATTAACTGTGAATTTAAAAGTCGCTGCTTTTTCATTCTCTTTCGTGCTTGTTTACTGTATCATTGCGCGCATACTGATCATAAATTTCCAGCCAAAAAGGTTTGCATCATCAAACGCGTTATCAACCTATGTAAAAGAGTTTTAGGTTCAAAACTAACTAAAACAAGTAAAATCACGACAACACTTACAAAGCCAATTGTGCTATCGCGTGATCAGCACCCTGTTTCAAGGCAGCTACTTAGCCCAAGCGCTTTAAAAGTTTTATATCGCCTTAATAAGGGCGGTTATGATGCCTACCTTGTCGGCGGTGGTGTGCGTGATATTTTACTCGGATTAAAACCCAAAGATTTTGATATAGCTACTAATGCTACCCCTGAACAAATTAAGGCATTATTTCGTAATTGCCGTTTAATAGGTCGTCGCTTTCGTTTAGCGCATATTGTTTTTGGTCGAGAAATTATTGAAGTGGCTACATTTCGTGGTCACCACGATGAAAAAGATCAACAAGATAAAAAAACCTCAAAGCAATCAGAACATGGCATGCTACTGCGTGACAATATTTATGGCAGCATAGAAGAAGATGCTGAGCGTCGCGACTTCACTATTAATGCACTATATTACTCCTCTAAAGATTTTAAAGTCTATGATTTTGCCAACGGTGTTAAAGATGTTGAAGATAAGGTCATTCGATTAATTGGCGACCCTGAAACTCGCTATAGAGAAGACCCTGTACGCATGTTACGTGCTATTCGCTTTGCTACTAAGCTAAACATGGAAATTGAGACTCAAACTAAAGCACCGATAAAAACGCTTGCTCCATTGATGGCAAATATTCCCGCTGCACGCATGTTCGAAGAATTCTTAAAAATGTTTATTTCAGGTAAGGCTGTTGCTAACTATACACAATTACGTGAATATCACTTATTTAAGTTCTTCTTCCCTGCTGTCGATCAAGCGCTAGATTGTGATGATGACCTGCTCGAACGTTTTATCATGTTGGCTATGACAAACACCGACAAGCGTATTAACAACGAACAACGAGTCACACCTGCTTTTCTATTTGCAGCCATGCTTTGGTATCCATTACAGAGCTATATTAAGCAAATAAATGTCAATAATTCATTAGCACCTCAAGATGCCTTTTTTGCTGCACTTAGCGAAATTATGCCAGAGCAACAACGCAATATTTCCATTCCTAAACGCCTCCAAGCGGTAATGAAAGATATTTGGATTTTACAAGAAAAACTCGTACGTCGAGAAGGGAAAAAAGCTTTTAAAACGTTTGAGCATCCTAAATTTAGAGCTGGTTATGATTTTTTATTATTACGTAGTGAAATTGAATCAGACAATACTCAATTAGCAGAGCTCGCAAAATGGTGGACAGATTTTCAAGATGTTTCCAATGATGCACAAGTGCAAATGGTTAAAGGTATTAAAAATTCACATGTAAGCAAACGACGCACTCCAAGGAAGCGTCGTAAACCTATAACACCAAAAGCTGAGTAAATGATGAATATCGCCTATATTGGCTTAGGAAGTAATTTATCTGAGCCTGTCAAGCAAGTACAATCGGCAATTATAGAAATAAAGAAAATAGCAGACAGTAAAATAATCACAGCGTCCTCTTTATACTTGAGCAAACCTATGGGTCCACAAGATCAAGATGATTATATTAATGCTGTAATAGCATTAGAAACATCCCTCACTCCACTTGAGTTATTAGATGCTCTTCAAACCATTGAAAATAAAGCGGGTCGAATACGCAAGGCAGAACGTTGGGGCGCGCGTATTTTAGATCTTGATATTATTTTATTTGGCAATCAAGTGATCAATACCGAACGTCTAATAATACCTCACTATGGCATGACTGAACGTGAATTTGTTTTATTACCATTAGCTGAAATATCTCCTGAGTTAACCATGCCAACTGGCGAAAGCATAAAAATATTGAGCCAAAAATTTGCCAACAACACAATGGTAAAACGAAGCTAAGCTAAACAGAATATTGCAGTTAAAAAAAAATTATGCGAAAGTAGCTCAACTGAGTAATTACTCAAATCAACTAAACAAACGTATTTAAAACACTATGTCTAAAATAACCACATCAACTTTGCTAAAAATGAAACAGCAAGGTGAAAAAATATCAACCATTACAGCTTACGATGCTAGCTTTGCTAAACTTTTTGACCAAGCAGGTATTCACGCTATTTTAATTGGTGATTCATTAGGAATGGTACTACAAGGTCAAGACGATACTCTACCAGTCTCTATCGACGATATGGCTTATCATACTCAATGTGTAAAACGTGGCGTTGAAAATACACTCATTATCGGCGATATGCCTTTTATGAGTTATGCCACCACTGAGCAAGCCTTTATTAACGCCGCTAAATTAATGCAAGCAGGCGCAAGCATGGTTAAAATGGAAGGCGGAGCTTGGTTAGTTGATACTATTAAATCTTTGGTAGAACGTGGCATCCCAGTTTGTGCTCATTTAGGCTTAACACCACAATCAGTTAATGTGTTTGGGGGCTTTAGAGTGCAAGGTCGCAGCGAAGATGCAGCGCAGAAAATGATTGATGACGCACAAGCATTAGAAGCAGCAGGTGCACAACTATTAGTTTTAGAATGTATTCCTGCTGGTTTAGGTAAAGCGATCTCAGAAGCTATTTCTATTCCAACCATTGGTATTGGTGCAGGTAAAGATACTGACGGTCAAATATTGGTGATGCATGATGCTCTAGGTATTTCTTGCAGCTACATGCCTAAATTTTCGCGTAACTTTATCAAAGAAACGGGTGATATAAAAAAGGCCATTGAGTTATATATTGCCGAAGTATCACAAGGGAACTTTCCTGGTGAAGAGCATATTTTTAAACAATAATACCCGTTTTATTAAGTTTGTGATCTTATTGTACGTTGGAAAAATATTTCAGGACAATACGCTCAATTGATTGAGTACTAGCTGGCTATTTGAATTACAAACAACAATATTATTGGAATATTTAACCTATTTATTGGTGCCTTGGCTAGGTACGAGAGAGCATATAATGAATACAGTAAACCGCATACAAGACTTACGTTCACAAGTTAAAGCATGGCGCATGGAAGGTTTAACTATAGCTTTTGTACCGACAATGGGTAATTTACACGATGGTCATTTAGCCTTAGTACGTGCCGCTCATAAACATGCCGATAAAGTGATCGTGAGTATTTTTGTTAATCCTATGCAGTTTGGTTTAAGTGAAGATATTGACAATTATCCACGAACATTAGCACAAGATAAAGCAAGTTTAACCACAGTTGATACCGATTTATTATTCACACCAACAGCCGAGATCATTTATCCAAAAGGTTTTGGTGAGAATAGCTACATTGAAGTGCCAAATATATCTGACTTACATTGTGGCGCTAGTCGCCCAGGACATTTTCGCGGTGTAGCAACCGTAGTTTGTAAGTTGTTCAATCTTGTACAACCTGACGTTGCTTGTTTTGGCTCAAAAGATTACCAGCAATTACAAGTCATTCAAACGATGGTTGAAGACTTATCTATGCCCGTTGAAATTATTCCAGTAGAGATAATTCGTGAAAAATCAGGTTTAGCAATGAGTTCACGTAATGGCTACTTAACACCCGAAGAATTAGCCATAGCCCCAGCTCTTTATCAAACTTTACAATGGTTAAGTGAGCAGTTACGCGCTAGCCATCAACCAAGAGATTATGCTGCACTTGTGATGCAAGCCAGTGAAAAAATAGAACAAGCAGGTTTAAAAACCGATTACATTAACTTATGCCATGCACAAACCTTAGCTCCCGCAACACCCAATGATAAAAAAATTGTTATTTTAGCCGCTGCTTATTTAGGTAAAGCAAGATTGATTGATAATTTACCCGTGAATTTATAGCTAGAATGACGGTACGTGGACATAAACTTACAGATGAAGTGAAGTCGAACCTAAAAATAACTATTCTTTTCAATTAAAAGTAAAGGGTATTGCTTGACCCATCACAGTAAAATTAATCAACATTTCTTTTTAGGAGGGTTGGCTTAATATAGAAATACGTTAATATTACTGTATCTAATTAAAAAGATATTAAGGAATATTTGTGTTTACTAACCAACTTGCCAACGATGCTGAAAAAAGCAATACCCTACATATCCCAACAAATTTATTAAAGGAAGAAATTGACCAAGTTGCTAACATATACAATGTAATTATTGAGTTTTTTACCAATTATAGTTTTCAACTAGTTGGTGCTCTCATTATTTTCATTATTGGCTATATGTTAGCTGGTAAAGTTTCTGCTTGGGTATTAACGCTGTGCTTACGACATAAACTCGACATCACTTTAAGCCAGTTTTTAGCCAATACCACCAAAATGCTAGTGGTCATAATGATAACCATTGTGTCGTTAGGCAAACTAGGTATCAGCGTTACACCATTTATTGCCGCAATAGGCGCCATTTCATTAGGTGCAGGTTTAGCATTACAAGGGTTATTAGCTAATTATGCGGCTGGATTTAATATTATTCTGATCCGACCTTTTGTTGTTGGCGATACCATCACAGTTCATGGCGTAACCGGTGTCGTTGAAGAAGTATTGCTTGCTTATACCGTGTTAAAAAATGAAGATGATGTCGTTATTACAGTGCCTAATAAACATATTGTTGGTGAAATTTTACATAACTCTAAGCATGACTCTCTGCTTGAGTTGCAAGTGGGCATTTCTTATAGCCATAACCCGCTAGATGTCGTTAAATTATTAGAAAGCACTATGTTGTCACTCGACATAATTGGCGATAACAAAAAGCTACAGGTAGGTATTGATGAGTTTTCTGACAGCGCTATTACGTTAGCTATTCGTTTATGGACACCTACTATCAACCTCTATGCGGCAAAATATAAAGCTTATGCTGCCATTTACCAGACGTTAGATGAAGCTAATATCAACATTCCATTTCCGCAACGAGATGTGCATATTCATCAAGTATCAGATAAATCATAAATATTGCACTAACTATACCCAAGTACTTTGAAGTAGCTTGGGTATTTTGAGCACTAAATTGACCTATTTTGCCGCGCGAGATACATACTCACCTGAGCGCGTATCAATTTTCACTTTTTCGCCAATTTGAACAAATAAAGGCACACGCACTACCGCACCTGTGGCTAAGGTAGCAGGTTTGCCGCCAGTACCTGCGGTATCACCTTTTAAACCAGGATCTGTTTCTGTAATATCAATCTCAACAAAATTTGCTGGCGTGACTGAAATAGGGGAATTATTCCATAAAGTAATGGTACAAATATCGCCTTCAACTAGCCATTTAACCGTGTCTGCAACCGCTTTATCATCCGCCGCAATTTGTTCAAATGTTTCATTATTCATAAAGTGCCAAAACTCGCCATCAGCATAAAGATACGCAAGCTCAACTTCCATTACATCTGCACCTTCAACCGACTCACCCGATTTAAAGGTTTTTTCTAACACCTTACCTGAAACAAGCTTACGAATTTTCACACGGCTAAAAGCTTGGCCTTTACCTGGTTTAACTAATTCATTTTCAAGAATGTTGCATGGTTCGCCATCAAGCATGATTTTAAGTCCAGCTTTAAACTGGTTAGTACTGAAATTAGCCATAAGTGTGCTCTTTAATTAATTGTCTATTACCATTAAACTACGTTGCATCTAAGGTACAGATCATAAGTTGAAATTAGAATTGTCGCAGATAATAACCCTTATCTGCCTATATTTCACCGAATTTAACGTCTTTTTTTATTGTACATTTGTTTTTTTACGGCTTACACCCAAGATACAGCCTGTAATCTACGAAAGGAGACGTTAAAAAAAAATGAAAATAAATGAAAATAATCCTGCAAAAGTATTCGCTAACTCACTTGGATCAAAGAAAAGCACAAAAGTTACTCTTAGAGTTATTAACTCCTTATGTTATGAATACAATAAAACAGATCACAATACGTTTGATTGGTCAGCTTTTAACTATGTTGAAATGCTCAAACTTAGAAGAATTTTTATTGATAAGAACTTAAAAACGAGCACTATTAACAGCTATATCAGCAAATTAAAAAGTGTTAGCCGTGAATCTTGGCGGCTTCATATCATCGACACTGATACTTACATGAGAATTAAGGATGTTCAGGGCGTGAAAGGTGACTCTGAAATGACAGGCCGCGCATTATCTCCAGTTGAGCTAAACAAAGCTGTTAATTACTCTGCTAACGATATTAAAGGTATTCGTGATTCTGCGGTTATTGCGGTTGGCTATGGTGCAGGGTTGCGATCCTTTGAGATAGCACAAATTGAGCTTAAAGATATTTCAGGAAATAAGATAGTGGTTTATGGTAAGGGTCGTGTTGTTAGGAATGTTTACTTACCTAGCTTTTCACTTAAAGCATTAAAGCGCTGGCTACATATTAGAGGCAGTAAAAAAGGGGCTGTATTCTCTTCATTGACCAAAAGCCATAGATTACTAGATACAGGCATATCAGTTAGAACAGTTGGCGACATTATCGACACAAGGTGTAAGAACGTAGGAATGGAACGCTTCACGCCACACGATTTAAGGCGCTCTTTTGCAACTAATCTATTAGCCTCTGGTGTTGATGTTTTTATTGTTCAAAGATTAATGAGACACGCGAACATTAATACAACGAGAATTTATGATATGAGGGGCGAAGATGCAAAAATGGCAGCTGTTGAAATGCTGCCATTTTAGTTTAGTTGTTCGTACGAACTGGAGCAGCTGCGCCACGAACAACTCTCCAGTACGTAATAATTATTACGTACTAATCAAAACTTACTTCTAAAATTTTCAGCTATATCTGCTAACTTTGCCATTCTTAACATATTTCGACTTAACTCATGAGCATTGGGTTCAAAAATAGTTAGCATTAAAAAAGCATTGTTGTCAGTAAAACCTGTCGAATAAACCAAACAGCGATCACTTGTATTGCCATTATGATTAATTGGAACGATATGAACATGCTGTAATTCAGCTTGTACTGCTGATTGAGGGCGATTATATAAAACATCTTTGCCAAATTTATATGTTAGAAACGTAGTATGTTGTTTCGTTTTATATTGTTTAAAATCTTTGGCTAGGTTTTTGATGTTTGGATAACTTTCTAAGTGTTCAGCAATAAATACCCGTATTGTCATTAGGCAACCTGAACAAAAGAAATAGTCTGACCAATAACATGATTATCAATCATAGTTGTAGAGGCATTAACAAGCTCTTGTAAATTCTGCTCTGATGCAAAAAAACAACCTGATTCACTTTCAAGCATGCCATGACCATATTGCGCAATTGAACGAGTGACATTTTCACATGTGCTATATATATCAACTAATTTTGCATAGGTTGTAGGGGAATTAACTGGTGGATTATGTACAAAGTTATAAACAAATACATGCAACATATCAGCTAGTGACTCAAGCTGAACAATTTCAACATTAGTTAAAGTTTCTTCTTTTAAAACAGCTTCTTGATAACCTTCTTTTATAAGGTTTGTGAACTCTTGAAGTGCAGGCAGTAAAGATTCAATCAAAGCAGAATTATCTTCATTTGATTGAGTTATATCAACTATCGCTTGAAAGTCCTGAAGCATATGCTGAGTCATTTTACACCTAAATATTAAAACCTGACGCTATGGTCATTATTATAACTTACATTTTAGAAAATTAGCAACTTTGCTATTTTGTCAATAGGGGGTTTAGTTGTAATTTAATGTTTTTAGATAACAAAAAAGCCGCTAATTAAGCGGTTTTTGTTTCTAATATGGTCACTCGTTTATCAAGTAAAATGTTTGATTTATGAAGTTGCCACGCAATTCCCAGTGCTACAATAGTGGGTGCTGTCATGCCAACTTCTGCGGCTTGTTTCATAAATACTAGTAATTCCATTATCGCCCTTTTCCTTTTGCTAATGTGTAAGCGCCTGTTGCACCTGATACTCCTGCCACTAGTTCGGGCGTTATTTCAATGTTTTTGCTTGTTGCCCACATGTAAAAACCCACTTGAACAAGTGCTAATGATGGGCGCATTAGTTTGTGTATCGCATCAAAAATCGGTATTGTTTTTGTTTGCAATTCTGCAAGGTAAAATTGTGCTTTTAGCTTTTGTGATAAATCACCATCATCTACAAACTGGTCGATAATATCAAAGCCCTTTTCTACTGTTTTATCCCAACTAAACCAACTCATATTAACTCCCTAGCCTTTCAATCATGCTTTTTTCTTCTCTTCGGGCTGCTTGCTCTTCGGGTGTGCCGTTAATTATGTCGTAAAGCCAACCGCCAAGCGTTTGATTTTCATCACCTGTTAATACTTCAACAACACTGTTAGCGCCTTGGTTAAAAATATTATCTGGGTTAACGGGGTTAACAGCATCACCGACACTAGAAAGTGCCTCTTTTGCTTGTTTTTGGGCGTAATAAATAGCGATAGCACCCATAAGGCCAATAGCTAACACTGTGCCTGTATTTGATTTTGCAATTGTTGCTAATTTCATGCGTGTATTATCTCCCAAGGCTTAAAGTTGAATTTACGCCAGAGCCATATTGATAGCGTCATCTATGGTTGTCTCCGTGTATGGGTTTATGCCGTTTTCATGCTTGATAACAGCGTTAACCAGTTGTTTTAATGTGCTGTGATTATCTAAGTTGATATTATCAAATGGCGAAACGTTTAGCTTTTTAGCTACGTGATCAATATAACTGGTTGTGTTGTTTTCACTGCTTGGAGCAAAACGATTTATGATGTCCGATACGGTATTTAAGCCATGTAATCGCTGATAGTTTCTCAGCACTTTAGCTCCTGCTCGAATGCCCCAAACGGGGCTTTTAAATTCTTCAAAGCTTGCATCCCAATTAAGTAATGCTTCACCGTCCCACTCGTCGCCGCCGTGCTTATCTTCACGTAGGTTTAGTGGGTTATGGTTACGAATTCCGCGTGGTGTCATGTAATAAAGTCCTATTAAAATTAGTGGGGTTAGGTAAAGGTAAGGTTTCATAATTTTATATTGGCGTTATGATGTTGCCACCTACCCCATCAACCCAAGGCGCGGTAGCACTTCCCCCTGTTGCATACATAACTATATTAGCGGTAGAGTC
>Ga0209081_1002159_pt1 | contig 11511 bp, 10 predicted proteins | sample GOMGulsemesocosm_4_FD_184636 | JGI IMG/M metagenome (GOLD analysis project Ga0209081, IMG submission 184636) | Methane-oxidizing microbial communities from mesocosms in the Gulf of Mexico - GOM15B Gulf of Mexico (SPAdes) (version 2) | ecosystem: Environmental > Aquatic > Marine > Cold seeps... | reverse complement strand
ATCATTTTTAGAATAGGCCGTATAAGATTTTGCATTAGATTGTGTTGATATTTGATTTAAAACATATTTATTAGAATTACCTATTCCTATAGTATATGCTTTGACAGAATATTTTTTAAGAAGTTTTACCACTACTTTTAATGGAATTTTACTTGAAGTATCTTCTCCATCACTTAAAACTATAATTACATTTGATTTTGCTTTTTGTTCTTTTAATATATTTACACTTCTAGCAATTGAATCTAAAAGGGCTGTTTTATTACCAGCCATCTCTACTTCTAAATAATCAATGATTTCTTTTTGAGCATTTTTATCAAAACTAAGAGGACTTGCCATCATTACTGAATCACCAAATATTACTAAACCAATATTATCATTTTTTCTTTTAGATATAAAATCTTTTACTATATCTTTTACAACATCAAATCTATTTTTATTCATATTATTTTTATCTAAATCTCTATGTTTCATAGAGCCACTTGCATCAAGATTTAAAAGTATGTTAATACCATCATTTTTAATTAGTTGGGTGTCTTTTTCTTTTATAGGAGAAGAAAGGGCAAGTATTGAAAGTATAATTATCAGATATTTTAATAGATTCATTACTAAATTAGATTTTTGATTAGACTTTTGAAAGATATTTAAATGAGGGATATAATATGTTGGACTTTTTGCTTTACATAATATTGAGCAAAGAATAAATACAAAAATTAATAATAAAACATATGGATATTCTAAAGTAATATTATTTAACATCTATTATTCCTAATAATGTAGTTAGTTTATTTTTAATACTAATATCAATACTCGAAACTTCTTTTTTATACTTATAAATCTCAAGTTCATTAATCAATTCATTTGCTAATATTTTTTCTCTATCATCAATAACTATTAATCTTAGGTATTTCGTAATCAAATAAGCATCTTCTTTTGAATTTTTGAATTCCATATCTTTTAAAATATCAAAATATATCTTTTTCTGATTTACTTTTTTATTTCTAAAGTACTTAATAACAAGGATTATAATAGTAATTGTTATAATTAAAGCAAGAATTATTAATCCATAATATATAAATATGGAGTTATCTGGAATTTTAACAATATCTTTAATATCATGAATTTGTGATGCAATATTATCATTCATTATTTTAATAATCCTATTAACTTTTTAATTGGGTCTTCATGCGTATATATTTTAGTAAATCTAATTGCATTGTCTTGTAAATGAGTAAATAACTTATGGTCATTCTCTTTTACATTTTTTAGATAATTCTTTATTGTACTTGAGTTTAAAACACCTTCAAAGTTCTTATTTGTACTAGGGTCATTAAAATTTACATTACCTAATTCAATAGGTTCTTCTTCAAATTTATCTCTTATAATAATTGTAAGAATTTCATGTTTTTTTGATAAAAGTTTTAAATCAAGTTTTTCAATATCAAAAAAGTCACCGATTAAAAAAATTATTGATTTATGATGTATTGTTTTGAATAATTCATTTGTAATATGTTGATAATCTATGTTTTTACCAATTACATTGTAGTTATAAAGTTGTTCAGCCATAAAGTTTACATTAAATATTTGTTTTGATTTCTTTGTACAAATTTTACAAGTTTCATTTGCAATATAGGAAGCAAAAGGGTCACCTTGTTTTACACATATAAATCCAAGAGTACTAGCAATTTGAGTTATAAGATCTTGTTTAAATATTTTTGTTCCAAAATATGTTGAGCCATTTAATAAACTTACAATTTTGATATTTAATTCTTTTTGTGCATGAAAAACTTTTACATAAGGTTTCTGCATTTTTGCACTAATAACCCAATCAATATTTTTTACATCTTCTCCATACTCATACTCTTTTAATTCACAAAAATCATAACCTTCACCTTTTTGTAGTGCAGTATTATTTCCAATGATTTCAGAGAAAACTTGTTTTTTTGTTTTTATAAGTATTTTTTTTAAAGATTGATTCATTATTTATGGAATATCGACTTTTTCTAAGATTTTTTGAATTACAAAATCTGTATTAATCTCTTTTGCTTGTGCTTCGTATGTTAATATGATTCTATGCCTTAAAACATTTTTTATGACCATAGTAATATCAAGTGGAGAAACATAATCATTAGCTCTTATAAAGGCATTTGCTTTTACAGCTTTAAACATATCAATAGTAGCTCTTGGACTTGCTCCAAAATGAATAATATCTTCTAAATCTTCTAATCCATAATCTTTTGGATTTCTTGTTGCATCAATAATATTAACTATATATTCTTCTAATTCTTTATCAATATGTATATTTAAAACTTCTTCTTTTAACGCTTCTAATGTTTGCTTATCAATAATTTTATTAATTGGTTCAAAAGAATTCATTGTTACTTTTTTTGCTATTTCATACTCTTCTTTTTTATTATTATAATCAACTACAATTTTAAACATAAATCTATCAAGTTGAGCTTCTGGAAGTGTGTATGCACCTTCTTGCTCAATTGGATTTTGAGTTGCTAATACTAAAAAAGGAGTATCAACTTTAAAAGAATCCTCAGCAATTGTAACTTGTCTTTCTTGCATAACTTCTAGAAGTGCAGATTGTACTTTTGCTGGGGCTCTATTTATTTCATCGGCAAGTAAAAGATTTGTAAAGATTGGACCTCTTTTAATTTTAAACTCTGAATTTTTCATATCATATATTTGGGCACCGATAATATCGCTAGGCAATAAATCAGGTGTAAACTGTACTCTTTTAAAGTCTAAGTCTATAGCATCAGCGACTGCTTTAACAGCAGTAGTTTTTGCAAGTCCTGGAACACCTTCTAATAAAATATGTCCATTTGTAAGTAAACCAATAAGAATTGAATTAATCATTTCTTCTTGTCCTATTACACCTTTGTGAATCTCTTTCTTTAAATTAGCTAATTTATCATGAAAACTCAAATATGTCCCTTATCTTTATATTGATTTATTCTATCAAAGATATTATTCTAAAAAGTTAAAAAAGTTAATATTTAAGCAGTATATTTAAATTTATTTTATTCTTTAAGTTAAATTGAACTTAATTTAGATAAAATCACGGTTCTAATTTCGTATTAGAAACCTCACATGTATCATTCCTGGTATGGGTTGTGACTAGAATTGTTCTAGACATTAAGGGATACAGAGGCTAAACCCAAATTTAAAATATACAAGGAAATTGTCATGGTTACAATGAAAGATTTATTAGAATGTGGTGTACACTTTGGTCACCAAACTAGAAGATGGAATCCAAAAATGAAAAAGTTCATTTTCGGTGTAAGAAAAAATATTTATATTATTGACTTACAAAAAACTTTAAGATATTTCAGATACACATATAATGTAGTAAGAGATAGAGCTGCTGAAGGTCAAACAATGATCTTTGTTGGTACTAAAAAACAAGCTTCTGAAGCTGTTAAAAGAGCTGCGGTTGCTTGTGACATGCCATACGTTAACCATAGATGGTTAGGTGGAATGCTTACTAACTACGGAACAATTAAAAAATCTATTAGAAAATTAGAAATCATCAAAAAGATGAGAGAAGAAGGTCAACTAGACTTACTTACTAAGAAAGAAGCATTAATGCTTACTAGAAAAGAAACTAAGTTAGAATTATATCTTGGTGGAATTAAAGAAATGCATACTATTCCAGACATGATGTTTGTATTAGATGCTGTTAAAGAAAAAATTGCTATTGCCGAAGCAAGAAGATTAGGAATTACTGTTGTAGCTCCTTTAGATACTAACTGTGATCCAGATGTTGTAGATTTACCAATTCCAGGTAATGATGATGCAATTAGATCAATTCAATTATTCTGTAACGAAATGGCTGCAGCAATGAATGAAGGTAAAGCATCAAGAGAAGAAGTAGTTGAAGAAGAAGCACCTGTTTCTGAAGATGAAGCTGCTGAAGTTGTAGCTGAAGCTGTATCTGAAGGTGAAACTGAAGCAAAAACTGAGGAAGCGTAATTATGGCAGGAGCTACTCCAAAATTAATTAAAGAACTTAGAGGAATGACTGGTGCAGGTATGCTTGATTGTAAAAATGCACTTAATGAAACTGAAGGTGACTTAGATAAAGCTGTTCAAGCTTTAAGAGAAGCTGGGCTTGGAAAAGCTGCTAAAAAAGCTGGTAATGTTGCTGCTGAAGGTGTTATTGCTATTAAAGTTAATGCTGATAACACAGTTGCTACAATGATAGAGCTTAATGCGCAAACAGATTTCGTTGCAAAAAATGAAAACTTTTTAAACTTAACTCAAGAAATCGTTTCTCATGCACAAGAAAATGGAATTACTGATGCTGAAGCTTTAGCATCTTCTTCTATTGATGGTGTAGAGTTTAATGAATTTTTAAACGGTAAGATTGCTACTATTGGTGAAAACTTAGTTGCAAGAAAAGTTTCTGCAGTTTCTGGCGAGGTTGTAAATGCATACGTTCATACAAATGGTAGAGTTGGAGTTTTATTAGCCGCAACTTGTGATGAAGCAGCTAAAGAAAAAACTGTTGCATTATTAAAATCATTAGCAATGCATGCATCTGCTATGAAACCTACAGTAATTGCTTATACTGATTTAGATTCTACTTTTGTAGAATCTGAAAATAAAGCAATTGTTGCAGAAATTGAAGCTGAGAATGATGAGTTAGTTAGATTAAAAAAACCATTAAAAAATATTCCTCAGTTTGTATCTAGATCACAATTAACTGAAAGTGCAGTTGCTACTGAAAAAGAAGCAATGAAAGTTAAGTTACTTGAGCAAGGTAAACCTGAAAAAATTATTGATAATATTATCAAAGGTCAAATTGCTAGATGGATTGAAGACAACTGTCAATTAGATAGTAGATTTGCATTATTATCTCAAGCTTACGTAATGGATGATAAAAAATCAGTTGAGCAAGCAATTGCTGACGTTGATGCATCTATTAAAATTACTTCTTACATCAGATTTGAACTTGGTGAAGGAATTGAGAAAAAAGAAGAAGATTTTGCTGCAGAAGTTGCTGCACAAATGGCTAAATAATTAATATTTAACTTCGATATAAAAGGATCAGTTGTGAGTGAAAAAGAATTAAAAAAGTCACTCATGACTGATGATCTTTTGCTTCAAGCAAATAACATCTCTCATAAGTTCGATTATAAACTATTTAATAACATTACATTATCTCTAAAGAAAAAAGAATCAATTGCTATTATAGGTATGAGTGGAAGTGGTAAATCTACTTTTTTAAATATTTTATCATCACTATTAAATCCATTTTCTGGTGAAGTTATTTATAATAATAAAAACTTATATTCTTTAACACAAAAAAAACTTTTAAATATTAGAAGAAAAGACTTTGGTATAATTTTTCAAGCACATTATCTTTTTAGAGGATTTACTGCAAGTGAGAACTTAGATATTGCTACACTTTTAAGTGGTGAAGAAGTATCAGAAAAGTTATTAAAAGATTTAAAGATTGACTATGTTTTAAATCAAGGAGTTGGTGAGTTGAGTGGTGGACAACAACAAAGACTTTCAATTGCAAGAATTATGACTAAGAAACCAAAAATTATATTTGCAGATGAACCAACTGGAAATTTAGATAAAGAAACAGCGAATATTGTAATGGATACACTATTTAATTATATTAAAAGCAATGATGCAGGTTTAATACTTGTTACTCATGAACTTGAATTAGCTAATAAATGTGATAAAGTTTATAAACTAGAAAACTTAATACTCAAGGAGCAAAAATGAATTTATTATTGATATGTGAAACAGCAATAATAGAACAAATTTTCTCGCTTGTATGTAAAAAGCTAAATATTGATTTGACAATAACACAATCAAATGATGTAAGTGAAAAATTTGATTTAATAATTATTGATCAAAGTTTTATAGATGATAAGTTTAATATAATTAAGCAGTTTTCAAAAAAACTAGGTGCAATTTCAAGTGAAGAATTGCCTTTTGATAAATCAAGAGATTTTATTATTCCAAGGCCTTTTTTACCTTCAAAATTGCAAGATATTTTAAAAGAACAATTTGAGATAATTCTTCAAGATAAAATTGCTTCTATAGATGAAGAGAAGAGTACTACTAGTACATATATTGATACAAATGAATACGATGAAGATGAAGATGTTACAGTACCGATTATCACTAATTATGTTGAATCTTTAGCAGAAGATGTTTATTTAGATATTAAAGAAGATAATGATGAAAGTATAGTTAGTATTGCTTCTTTATACGATGGTGGTATTTTAGATAATCATGAATTATCTAAAATTAATGACATATTAAAAGAAGAAGTAATTCATAACGAAATAGTTATGAATAAAAATGATTGGAAAGATATTTCAGATATTATTGATGATGCATTAGTTGAAGTAAAAGAGTATGAATTTGATTTAAATGAGCCTAGTTCAAATAATAAGCCTTTAAATCTTGTATTAAGTGAGTATAATATTGATGAATTAAAGCCATTGCTTGAAAAGTTTAATCAAGAAACTATTGATAAACTTTCACATGGAGAGAGTATAGATATTAGGTTAGTATTAAAGGAAGAAAAGTGATAAGTGAAAAAAAAGGTGCGATATTAATATTATCTGGTCCTAGCGGATGTGGTAAATCTACTTTATTAAAAGAAGTTTATAAAGAGATAAATGATTATTACTTTTCAATCTCTACAACTACAAGGGAAGCACGAGTTGGTGAAGTTAATGGAATTGATTATTTCTTTGTATCCAAAGAAGAATTTGAGAAAGATATTAAAGAGAATAATTTTTTAGAATATGCACTTGTTCATGGTAATTATTATGGAACATCTTTAAAACCAATTAATAAAGCATTAGATGAAAAAAAACTTATTATATTTGATATTGATGTTCAAGGACATGAATTAGTTAGAAATAAACTTGATTCAATTGTTACTTCAGTATTTATTACGACACCTTCATTAAAAGTATTAGAAGATAGATTAAATAGTAGAAATACTGATGATAAAGATGTAATTGAAAACAGAGTTAAAAATGCTAAAGATGAAGTTGAATATTTTAGAGATTATGATTATTTAATCATAAATGATAATTTAGAAGAAGCTTCAAAACAATTAGTTTCAATTGCTAATATTACAAGAGTTAAAACAAAGTTATTTGATAAAAACTCAATAATATCAAGTTGGTTATAAAACCTACTTGATTTTTTCATACCCTACTGGTTTATTAAAATAATAACCTTGACAATAATCTATTCCTAAATCTTTAACTTTCTCATAAATTTCTTTACTCGATACATATTCTGCAACTGTTTTTACACCGAACTCTTTTGAGAAGTTTGCAATTGTATTTACAATAATTTCTAAATCTTTTGATGTCGTAATATTTTCTATTAATGAACCATCAATTTTTACAAAATCAATATCAAGTAATGTTAATAAGTTAAAGTTTGAATATCCTGCTCCAAAGTCATCAACACCAACTGAACAATTAAATTTCTTAACATTTTTTATAAAGTTGGTTACTTCATTAAAATCAGAAATTTCTTCAGATTCTAAAATCTCAAATTCTAAGAGTTCTGAATACTCTTTGTTTTTTTCTAAAATATCGTAAATAAAAGCTGTTGTTTCTTCATTTGCAATATCATCAAATGAAATATTAACAGAAACTCTTTTATTTTTATTTTTAATTAATTTAAAAGAATCATTTATAATGATTTTTATGATATTTGGATAAAGTTTTGTTCTTTTTGCAACATCTAGAAACTTTGCAGGTGCAATTTCTTTTCCATCATGAGTTATATATCGAATAAGAGCTTCATATTTATAAATTTCTTTTGTTTGAGCATTAACAATTGATTGAAAGTATGCTTTAAATAAATTATCTCTAAAACCAACTTTTACTTGTTTAACCCATTTAATATTTTCTTCAAATGATTCTTGAATATTAAAAGATTCATTATAAATCATAATTCTTTGAAGTTTAGATCTTGCATAGTTAATAACTCTCTGCGAATATTTATATGCTCTTGCTCCATCGCCTTTTGCAATACCAATTGTAATATTAATATCAATTTCATCTTCATTAATATATAAGGCGTCTTTTTCAATCTTATCTGCAAAAGCTAGACAAAGTTTATAAAATACATTAATATCCAAGTCTTTATTTATTGATACGATTGCAAACTTATCCGCTTCAATTCTGTAAATAGAAAAACTTGAAGCATCAAAATAACCTTTTAAAGACTTTGCTAATTGATACAGGATTATATCTCCATTCTTCTCACCAAAAAGATCATTAATTGTTGAGAATTCATCAATATCTAAAAGAGCCATTAACTCTATTTTATTATTCTCAAGATCTTTTTTTAATCTATTTCTATTAGGCAGTTTAGTTAATTTATCAATATATAAATCTTTTAATTCATGATAAAGAAGTGATTGAGACATCACTTGTAATAATTTTGAAATATCAATTGGTTTTAATACATATTTGTCAATACCAATATCAATGGCTTCTAATAAATACTCTTTGTTTGAAAAAGCAGTTGCAACTATAATCGGGATATTTAAATTGATTTTTTTAATCTCTTTTACCATCTCTAAACCATTAAGAATTGGCATATTTACATCAGTAATAATTAAATCAATATCATTTTCATGTTTTTTAAATAGATCAAGACCTTCTTGACCATTTTTAGCAACGAATTGTTTTTTTGTAAAGCCTTTTAAAATTTGATGAGTAACTTCTCTTAAATCTTTTTCATCTTCAGCATATAATATAGTAATATTTTTTAGTATTGAGATATTGTTTATCATTAAGAATCACTCCAATGTTATTAGGGTATAATAACATAAATAAACATAATAAATAAACTATAATAAAATAAATAATTAAAACTATAGTTACACTAAGAAAATAACAATAGGAATTTATGCGTGCCCCAAGTAAAATGTAATCATTGTCATTTAAGTTTTTCTGATGAAATAATGATAAAAGAAAAAGAATTAAATTTCTGTTGTAAAGGCTGTCAAGGAGTTTATCACTTACTTAAAAGTGATGGATTAGACTCTTTTTATGATAAGTTAGGAAATAAGACTATAACTCCTCCTCTTAATTTTGATGATGATGACATTTCAAAGTTTGACACTGATAGTTATATGAAAAATTACGCGAATTTAAATAAAGATGGTTTTTATGAAATTGATTTAATAATTGAAGGAATTCATTGTGCGGCATGTGTTTGGCTAAATGAAAAAATACTTCATGATACAAAAGGTTTAGTAGAAGCTAATATAAACTTTACAACTAATAAAGCAAAAGTTATTTGGGATAGTGATGAGTTGAAACTATCAGATATTATATTAAAAATTAGATCAATTGGATATAATGCCTATGCATATGATTCATCTATTGCAGATGAAAAAGCTACAAAAGCAAAGCGTGAGTATTTTATAAAAATGATGGTTGCAGTAATTGCAAGTATGAACATTATGATGCTAAGTGTTGCAAAATATACAGGTTTTTTTACAGGTATAACACCTGAAGTAATGAATATGATTCATATAGGTGAGTTTTTATTATCTACACCTGTTTTATTTTACTCAGGATGGGTGTTTTTCAAAGGTGCATACTTTGGTTTAAAAAATAGAATTTTAAATATGGATTTTCTGGTAAGTTTTGGAGCATTATTAACTTATATCTATTCTTTATTTATTCTATTTGGAGCTAAAGGTGAGAGTTATTTTGATTCTGTAGCTATGATTATTACCTTTGTATTAGTAGGTAAATATCTTGAAGTAATAGGTAAAAAATCTGCTGTTGATACTCTTGATAAAATAAAATCATCATTACCTTTAGAAGCTACAGTAATTGATGGTGAAAATAAAAAACAAGTTGCATTAAATAGTATAAATATTGGTGATATAGTTGAGATTAAAACAGGTGAAAAAGTTCCAGTTGATGGAATTATTATCAAAGGTGAGGGTGCTTTTGATGAGGCTAGTTTAACTGGAGAATCTATTCCTATTTTTAAAAAGAATGGTGAAATGATATATAGTGGAACTATAAATACTAGTAATTTAATTCAATTTGAAGTTACGAAAGATTTTAAAAACTCTACCTTTTCATCAATTGTAACATTATTAGAAGATTCATTAAATTCAAAACCACAAATTCAAGATAAAGCAAATGAAATTTCAAAAGGTTTTACAGTATCAATTCTGACTTTGTCTTTATTTACTTTTCTTGTTTGGTATTTTTTTGGTCTTGATTTAGGTTTTGATTATGAAGGCACAAATCACTTTGAAAAGTCATTTATTGTAGCTATCTCTGTAATTGTTATTGCATGTCCTTGTGCCTTAGCGCTTGCTACTCCAATTGCTAGTTTAATAGGAATATCTGAGTTAGCTAAAAAAGGTTTATTATTTAAAGAAGCTAAATATATTGAATCTCTTGCAAAAGCAGATACTGTAGTATTTGATAAAACAGGTACTTTAACAAAAGGAGAGCTATCAGTTACTAAAGCTTCTATCTTTAATGATAATAAACATAATCTCGAATTGCTTTATTCTCTATTAGATACATCAACTCATCCTATTAGTAAATCTGTAAAAAAATATTTATTATCAAAGTATGATTTAAAACAAAAAAAATTAAGTGATATTAAAAATATTGATGCAAAAGGTATGAGTGCTGTTTATACTAATGATGAAGGGAAAACCTCTAAATTAATTGGAGGAAATCTTGATCTTATCCTAGATGAAAATATCAAGTGTGAGATAAGTGTTAATAATAGTATATATGTCTTTGCTATAGATAATGAAATAATAGCTAGTTTTGAACTTGTAGATGAAGTAAAAGATTATGCAATGGATTTAATAGAATATCTGCAAGCAAGAAATATTGATGTTATTATGTTGACAGGAGATAATGAGAAAGTTGCTTCAAAAGTATCAACTTTATTAAATATTAAAAAACATCTGTCAAAACAGACACCAGTATCAAAAGCAGAATATATCAAAGAGCTAAAAAAAGAAGAAAAAATTGTAATAATGGTAGGTGATGGAGTAAATGATAGTGTTGCATTATCTAATTCAGATGTAGGAATAGCAATGGGGACATCAGCTGATATATCAATGGAAGTTTCAGATATTGTTTTACTAAATTCATCTTTATCTTCATTAAAAGATGCATTTGAAATTTCAAGTAGAACTTATAAGTTTATCAAGCAAAATTTAGCTATATCTTTAATATACAATCTAATTACAATACCTTTTGCAATGTTCGGGTTTGTAATTCCTTTAGTTGCGGCATTATCGATGAGTTTAAGTTCATTGTTAGTAGTATTGAATTCACTTAGAATTAAAATTAAATAGGAAAAAAAATGATAAATGACACACTTTTTTTTATGTTAATAGTTGGAATAATAATATCAGCAGGTTTACTTCTTTTATTTGTATGGGCAGCAAAAAATGGTCAATTTGATGATTCAAATAAACTAATTGATGGGATGCTTTTTGATA
>Ga0209081_1002158_pt1 | contig 11512 bp, 15 predicted proteins | sample GOMGulsemesocosm_4_FD_184636 | JGI IMG/M metagenome (GOLD analysis project Ga0209081, IMG submission 184636) | Methane-oxidizing microbial communities from mesocosms in the Gulf of Mexico - GOM15B Gulf of Mexico (SPAdes) (version 2) | ecosystem: Environmental > Aquatic > Marine > Cold seeps... | reverse complement strand
ATCTCTGACTAAAGAAATTGCATCAAGTTTAAATTCTTTGGTATATTTTTTACGTTTTGTCATTTCTGTTCTCCAGTTAAGCTTATTATGTCTTAACTGGGGTAGTCGAATCCATTAAACCACGTCATACGGCGCATATACAGCCATCAGCATTTGTTAGAACAACAACAGGTTTGTTACGTATGGTAGGGTCAAAAACCTTTTCTACACGTGCATAAAATGAAACAGCATCAATTAAGCCAAACATGATAACAATGCTGGTGATTTTTTATGCAGTCTAAAAGATACGTTTACCACCCCTTCTATTTGAAAACTATCGGCTTCCGTAATCGCGATAGGCTTATGATCGTCAGAAGCAGATAACAATAAGGCTTTATCAGTATCTATTATTTTACAAACAAAACAGCCGTTGAAATTTGCCACGATTACTGAGTTATTACTTACATGCTCAACTCTGTCTACAACAAGTACATCACCATCAAATATCCCTCGCCCTTCCATAGAGCGTCCATTAGCCAGACCAAAGAATGTGGCATTAGGATGCTGAAGAAGTAATTCCTCTAAAGACAATTTTAATTCTTTATATTCAGCAGCAGGACTTTCAAAGCCAGATATTCCAGCCTCAATATAGACGGGTATTACTTTCATAGGAATATTAAAACCAACCGTGCTGTATAAAAATGGCTATGTTGTAGTTTAGTGTGGGTTATTGGCTGGAAAATTGGAGTAGGCTGATTACTGGCAATGCAGTTCAAAATTTATCGTAAATATAAAAATGATGAGAATAGAGGTGCTATTCTCATCAAAAGCACACCTACATTGATTAGAATACAAGAGTGATTAGAATAAACCCTTTATTCTAATCAAAAACAATGCTATTGTGATTAGAATGCAAAAGGTAACTAATATGAGCTTAAAATATAACTGGCAACATCCTAATTGGCCAAAATTTACATTTCAATCTGATGGTATTAACAAGATCATAAGTGAATATACTAAAATTTCTTCTAATCTTCAGGGGCAAGTTTCCCAACTTGATCAAAATAATAAATCTGAAGCCTATATATACTTAATGGTTGAAGAAGCAATTAATACCAGTGAAATTGAGGGTGAAAACTTAAATCGTGAAGAAGTGCGTTCATCTGTTGCTCGTTATTTAGATCTAGAATTATCTCAACCTAAAGGTATCTTCCATAAAGAAAATGGTATTGCTTCATTGCTTATTGATGTTCGCAACAATTTTACCAATAATTTATCTAAAGAAATTGTTTGTAGTTGGCATAAACTACTTTTAACAGGACAAGAGGATTATTGCGCTAGAAAAAATATTAAAGTAGGCGATTATCGTAATGGACCAGTAGATATTGTTACTGGTAATGGTGATTATGAAGAAGTGGTTTTCGAAGGACCTCCAGGTGAAACAGTTGAAATTGAAATGGCCGCTTTTATTGATTGGTACAATGAAACATCTCCACTTAATGATAATGGCACATTCCTTCCAGGCCCTGTTCGCTCTGCAATTTCTCATATGTGGTTTACCTCAATACATCCTTTTGGTGATGGCAATGGACGTATAGCTCGTGCCATATCAGAACATGCACTATTTCAGGATTTTGAAATACCACCTTTATTTAGTATATCTACACCAATTAATGAAAATAGAGATGAATATTACAAAATGCTTGCCGAAAGTTCTCGTATTAACCCATCTGTAGATCTAACCAACTGGGTAAAATGGTTTTCTGAAACAACAAAAAATGCCCAAGTTGATGCTAAAAACAAAATTGATTTCATCTTAAAGAAATCTATCTTCTGGGATCATCACAAAGATACAATCTTAAATAAACGTCAGCAAAAAATCACTAGTAAGTTCTTTGATTTTGGCGAGAAAGGTTTGATTGAAATTGGGATAAGCCCTGATAAATACCAGTCTATAACTAACTGTTCGTCAGCTACAGCTACGCGTGATTTAAAAGATCTTGTTCAAAAAGGTATATTAACTCCATCTCAATCTGGTGGACGTAGCTTGCGTTACCATATAAACCTTATTGAAGAAAAGCCTGTATTTAATATCTTTCCGAAAGGCAACGATAAAAAGTTAATAGAGATCAGTATCAGGAAATTATCAGAGGATATTCAGAGAAACATTAATTTTCATCAGTCTCCAAATAAGCAATTAAATAAACTTATTGATAAGTATAAAGTTTTTGCTGATGATAATCCTGAGCATCTAGAGAAATTAAATGAGATATTATCACAACTTGATGATAGTGGATTTACACCATAAATTGATTGAGGTCGCATGTTGCGACCCCAACTAATGTACACACTTTTGTAAACACAAAAAAAACAGTAACACCTATAAGATTAAGTATTTTCTGAAATTGAATTAATTATTTTTTTAGCTGAGCACTATCTTGAATGGCCATGTTGTAGTTTAAAATTCAGATCATAAAGCCTCTTTTATCCACGTTTGATCTGAATACTCACCGTTATCTTCCATAAATCTAAACCAACTTAAATAATTCTCAACGTAGTCTGTTCCAATGCCATTAAACCTTTTCAACCAACCTTTCCAGCGTTTCATGTAATTATTCAAGGTTTGAATATGGTATACACCATCGATAACTCGTTGATTATCAAGTCCTATCAATCGCTTATGGTCAACATCTAGTTCCTTCGCAATACCTTTGTATGATAAATTACCATCCGTACAAAGCACTGAACCTGATGATAATAGCGGCTTTAATTGGGCTTGAATATTTTCTTTTGTATTGCGCTCTAAAACCTTGTGCGATACAGCACCACTACGATCAAGCGCAATAAAGATAGGGACTTGTTTGATTCGTCCATCACCACGTTTGCGTGATTTACGGTCAATAACTCTCTTACCTTTAAAAGATTCCGGTAAGAATGTTTCATCGGCTTCAATAACGCCTGTAAGTTCTGATGGATTGAAGCTGGCAGGGGCTTTAATAAACATATGTCGCCAGCGAAATGACGTTCTAAGCGTTATGTCTAAGGCTTTAGCTGATTTCCTCAGGGACACTCCTTCCCACATTAGTTTCGTGTACTCAATCCATTTCTCTGATTTTTTCATGCGATAAAGAGGTGAATCAGCAAGTGCATTAAAAGTTTTGTTGCATGATTTACATTTAAACCGTTGAATTCCTTGCCTTGTCATCCCCCAGCGATTTAATTGATGAGAATTACAATGAAGACAGTGAGATATTGTTTCTTCATGATCGGCAATAGCTTGACCTACCTTATTACTAGCTATATTTGATTCGACTTCATGGCGAAGTTTTTTAAGCTGGGAGTAGTTTAAATTTGTAACGTGATGTAGTATATTTTGAAACTGCTTGGAAGCCATGTTGCACCTACCGTTATTAGGTTTCAGTACATTAAGTATAGTTTACCCACACCGAAAGACAACATAGCCATAAAAATACAGTATAGTTGATTTTTTTAAACTTTAGAATAAATAATTTAAATTACTGAACAATTGAAGGTGGTGGTAAAACCAAATTAGTAATCCTTTTATTGTCAGGGCTACAGAGTTTATAGAAAATCTTTTTTATAAACTTAGATTCGATAAAGATTTTTTCATCCGGAAATAATCCAAACTCGTCATCCTTCCCCATATAGATAAGATTAAATTGTTTATCCTCAGGTCTGAATAAATGAAAATAGTTCAGCACTTGTGCTGTAAGTTCCTCCTTCACACCTTTTAGTAACTCAATAGGTTTAAACCTACTGCCCGTATTAGCCAATTTTAATATACGATTTTTATCAAAACTGTATCCGTTAAATGCCTCATTAAATAAAATATCGCTAATTTCTACAACATCATCGTAGTAACAGTCAGCAAACAGAATTTCTGGATAACCATAGTTTGACAAGCCGATAGTGTAACAATAACTTGAATGCTCAGATGATTCAGGTTCATCTGAAACAATACTCATAATCGTGTAACCAAACTCATTAACTTTTTGGTGGAGCTTCTCATAATAAGCGTCATTTACTTCTGGCATTCTATTTCTCTTTAAAGTCTGTTATTTGAGTCACTAAGTTAATAAATAAAAGTATGATTTTGTTTATCAGGATCTTCGGAAACAAAGTTTTATTCGTAAAAGCCATAGGGACACCGGTAAAACTATAACTGAGTTCGATTACCAAGATTAAAACTACTTCTGACTCCCCCTTCCTCTTAGACAGTTTGCTTCAATGAAATAACTTCAATTGATATTATTACCCCGCTTATATTCATAAGCGAAATGACCATCCACAATTAAATACATGATTACCTGATTTAAATTTAAATTTAATCATACTTTCCTGAATCTAGATCTTTCCAAAAAATTTCACCATCAACTAAATCACCCTCATCAATATTTTCGAACCTCCGCTTTACCAACTCCATTTTTAACAATTCTAATGCAGCGACTTTATTTGCATGCTGAGACTTTTTCTTTAATGAGTACACAGTGATATTTGTTGGTCTATGGACTAATTTCACACCCACTTCAGCACTACCTATATGGGAGCAGTCACCTTTACAAATAGTAATTTTAATATCGTTTTCATCTATCTGGATTGCCATTTTTTACCCTATAAATTTCGTTTTATGAAAAAATTGCTAATACTACTAAAATATTCAAAGAACGATGAGACATCCTTGCTCTTCTAGCTCACCATTTATATTAGTTACAATTCCTGCAACATCATTCAAGCCACTATGTTTTTTAAGGGCAGTAAAAGTTGTAAGTTGATTAACGTCTTCAATTCTAGCTAAGGTATCAATTAATCTATGAACACTTTCTTCTGAAGTTATATTTGCATCATGTAAATCAGACAAAGCATTAAAGCCCCACTCTTTTAATCTAATTATTTTCATACGATTACCTTTATTCTTTCTGTGATGATTTTAAAATATTATCAATACTTTCTCTTTGGTAATGTCCTCGTTTTGTTTATTTATATAGTAATTAAACAAACTGGGACATAGATTATCCCGCACCGCGGGGGAAGTTATAATGGAAAAATTTTATTCATAAACCCCACGTGACTTTACCGTTAGTAAAAAAGCAAAAAGGAAACCTAAAAAGCCTGGAAAATTAGGAATGATATTATCAATAACGAAGGGGGAATTAGGGTTTAACTCAATGAATAGCTCTAGAACCACTCGAATGAATTCTATTGCATAACCAAAAAAATAATAAAAAAGCGTAGTTAGAATACTATCCGTAAATAACCATGTTAAGAATGCCCAGTATGCAGCAAATACAACTAACATAAAATTTCTCCTAGTAGTTAACGCTAAATCAAATAATTGATAAGCTCAGAGTATCTACCTTTTCTACCATTGGGTTTATCAGAAACTTTTAATCACTAATTCACAATAAATATAGAATTGGTGATTATTAAGACAAGCTTAAATAATTAACTATTCTTAAAAAGCTTAGAAGCTCACCTTTTATGTCCCAGTTTTATTTATATAGTAATAAATCAAAACTAGGACATGGAGTATTCCGCATCGCGGGGAAATAATTACATCTTATTACTGACAACTCAGTGGCAGAATGGCGTCATCTGACTCTATTTTTATAATAGGAGTACTGTCACATGCGTCATTCAAACAAATTTTCACGCCATAGTCGTAACTTCCAAGATCAATGCCATCTAATAAAACTGTTCTTTCATCGCTTGTTAATAAAAACTCAGCATTTTCTTCAATGATGCTTTCACCTTTTACTACTCTAAAAAGCTGATAACTATTTTCATTTATACCCTCACCATCAGCCACTAGAAATTCATACATTTGACATAGCGGTAAGGTATTACCCAGTTCAGATAAAAACAGGGTTTGGTCACAGTTACTTTCGGATGACAATGCATGTCGTAATTGATAAATACCACCGTTGGTTGATGCTACAACATAATCCATAAACGTATCAGCATTTAATAGTCCTGAACCGCAGCGTTCTCCAGAACAATCTTGATCGGCACTAGGCACATCTTCACGTATTGATTCAGCGGTAGCTTTTAAATAAGTAAATAGTTCATCCCTAGTTAATTCGGGGTTATGTTGCAAGCCCAAAGCGGCAATCCCTAGGGCTAATGGAGAAGCTTGACTTGTGCCTTCCCACCAACCAGTGACACCGTTTGAGGCATAACCAATAATGTCCATTCCAGCAGCCATAGCATCAACTTTTGAACCATAGTTTGAAAAAGTAGTTTTATAACCATTTTGTTCTGTAGCTCCTGTAACAAAGATCCCATCACATTGTGCTGGCACTACACCATTAGCATCAACATTTTGATTACCTGCCGCAACAAAGATCAAAATTCCTTTTTCATTTGCATTATCAATTGCTTCTTGAAGATAAGATGGACAATGATCAAGCTCACCACCCATACTAATGTTTATCATATCTACCTGCGCAATCGCAGGAATACCATCCACTTCTTCCCCCGCTGCGTGGTTGATAGCGTCTGCAACGCCAGATAATGGACCTATACCACAAGACAAAGCTCTTAATGCGATCATTTCTGCATCAACAATACCTGATATACCAATGCCATTATTAAATTTTGCACCAATAATTGAAGCTACCCCTAAACCATGACCACCCGTACACGCCTTTTGTTCATCGGTTAAATCTCTAAATTCAGGGCCTCGAACTTCACCCCAATGATCAAAAAAGTTATAGCCGTATGCCCATTCCATATCCTCATGATCTTCAAAACCACCATCAATAACTGCTATTCGTAATTTTTTGTTTTGAACTGATTTGGCTACTGCTTTTAAAATTTCATTAGAACCTTGGTGTACATACTTATCTTTGAAATAATATTGAAACTCAAAATCAGGATCATTGGGTACTTGCACATCTGAATTTTGAGTATTGCTACTGCTTTTACTTTTTGATTTTTGTGCTGTAATAGGTATCGACTTTGTTTTTCTTTTTTTGATAACTGGCGTTGGTGATTTTACCCAAATATCTTTTTCAACTGATTGATATATTTCGCTTTCAATAATAATTTCAACTTCATCAGCATCAACCACTATGGTTATATATTTATCGCTATCAAATCTCTTAACAACCAAGCTAACGTCTTTAGCCAAAACAGTATTTATTACAAGTAAACTAACTAGGATAGACAAAATGTAATTTTTCATATTATTTTCCTTTTTATTTAATTAGTTAGTTAAGCATTCGTTAGTATTTCCAAGAGCAGGTATTAATGTTGCTAAGATTTGATATTGCTCTGAAAACTGCCATTTACCTTCTTTAAATACACCCATATTTTCGGCTCCGATAATTCCAGAAAAAATACCGTACTCTTCAACAAAATCAAAAGAGTCTAAAGTCAATAAAGGTACCGCTTCATCGCTAAGTAGTGCTAACTCATTAACTTTTTCTATAAGTTTGTTATTTTCATTATTTGCTAAAACTTTCACACCACTTAACATGGTAATCAGTTCATTTTCTGTGATTGAATTCCCTTGATAGTCAGCAATACCAACAGATAACAATGTCTTTTCTTCAGATGACTTTTTACTTACTGCTGCATCTTTTAACACTGTAAAGTCTGATATTTTTGTCTGATATTCGGTATTCGTTAATGTGCCATTGAAATAAGCCGCTTTAGCATAAATTGATGGTAACAAATCAAAATCATCAAACTTGAAAACAGCGTCAGTATCAGTCCATAGTTCAACCTCATCAATTACCGCAGCTACCGACGCGTTATTAAGATTTATTACTAAGGAATGCTCAACCGAAAGGTTATCAGCCGTTGAATATGCTGTTACAGTGAGTGTTATTTCATGTTCATTTTCTAACTCATCAACATTAATTTGAAGGTCTTGACCGATTACCTCTGCTGTTACTCCTACTACTTCAGAAGAAAAAGAAACAGTATAATCAATGGTTGATTGCCCGTTATAGCTTGTACTTAACCCTATAACTCCTTGCTCATTCTCATTTATCGTTAAGCTTGATTTTTCAATAGATAAACTCAACGTTGGTGTTATCTGTGTTGGCGGTGGTGATATTGTTTTAGTTTCACCACTTTCACCGCCTCCTCCACAAGCACTTAGCACTAAAGCGCTAAACGCTGTAATGAATATATTTTTAGTCAATTTTGACATACTAGGTATCCTTTATTAGTTAATTAGTATTTGGTTCAATATAAAAAGAACTTCATACTATTTATTATTAATTTTTAATTTTTAATTACTTAACTTAAGAAATATCTTCAAGCTAATACCAAAAGAATAAGATCACAAAGTGTGCTTCTGTTTATCAGAAACGAATAATATTTTTTAATAAATTGAGATTGGTTGTTTAAACTTTCGATGTGATACTTACCTCAGCTTTATTACTCGTTAAGGAAGAGCAATTAAAGCTGAGGGGGTAAAAAACATTCACGAAGCGTTGTGTATCTTCACAGAATAATAATTAGCTAAGTTCTGACACGTGTTTCCCTAAATGAATTTCCCGGTAAGCAATTGTCAGGGTAAATAGTCCCCTCCCTGCTTTCTGCGCTTTCAATAGCTTTCTCCATAACAAATTCTATTCTTTGTGTATCTGTGCCATGAGGATATGCCCAAGTAAGCTTTGTTATTAATGCCTCTGATATTTCAACATTTACTACCTTTGAATTTTTTACTTCATTCATATTTTATACTCCAGATATTTAATTTTTTAACTCTTGCTACTGCTGTTTTGCATAAGATGGGTAAATAAACGGTATAGCTGTAAAAAAGGCAAAATATATATGTGTATCTTTATCAACAGCATAACGTTGTATAACGCCATTGCTAGGGCAAAATGAGTCTAAGTAAACACATGAAAAATATTCAAAATAAAAACAGATATCTATCCACCAATCCATTACAAATGAATCGTAATACAACCAACTGAATAGACCCCACCAAAAACAGATAACTACAACCATAAATCTCTCCTTATTTAATAAAATGTAATTGGTTAGTCATACTCTGTGTTCATATCTCTTCCATAGAAGAAAAAAGTAATAACTACTGCTGGGACAAAGGTGATTTCATCTACGTATTCATATTCAAACTGGTGTGCGTAATATTGAATATTGTCAGGCGAGAACACATAACCGAAAGCAGCTCCAAACCACATCATGAAATCAGAACCGTGAAATAGCTGATATAAACCAAACCAGATTATTGCTGAGACTAGTAACATAAAAATATCCCCATTCATTATTAAAAAGCAAAGTTGCTGTTCAAAGTTGAGAAGATAATTCTATTCAATAAATCTATTAGTGGGTTTATCAGAAACTACTACTTAAACATAAAGTTCAAATTTAAATCGATTGATATAAATAAGATATGCCTCCAAAGCGAGCATAAAAGGCATTTGTAGCGCATTAAAGTGTTTCAATTGAGACTAACTATACTGAACAAACACATAGCTCCATTTCTTTAGTAGAGAACCAAAAACTTGTAGAGCATATACTTATGCTCTACAATAGTGATTAAAGGTAAACACTGAGATAAGAATGAAATACACTTTCGAAGAATATAAAAAATCCGCAATAGTAATATATGGTGAATTAGGCGGTGAGGTTTATGACATTATGGAGTGTATATGCAAAAACGCATTTGATAACCTAATTCTACCTAATAGACCATTTTACATGGCTAATTTGATGTCAGCTTACAACAGATCTACGGGTTTCTATCATATTAATAACCATTCTATTAGTGCAACTTTTCATCATACTAAAATCAATTCTCAAGGTATGTATACGGAGAATCAAAGAGAGTTGTTTGATTTCATTGCTCATGAGTTATGTCATGCATACCAATATGAAGTATTAGGCTATTCTGGGACAAATCAACGTGGAGCACATACAGACAAAACTTGGTTTGAATCGATTAAAAAAGCTAGTCCATATGTGTGCAATGTTGATATTAACCACATTAAAAACTTCGGCCCTAAATCAACACGTGTTGATGGTAAGGTCAAAAAAATTGTCCCCGATGGATGGTTAACTGAGTCAGAAGTAACTCACTTCCCTAACTCGTTTGTCCGTATTGCCAGCGATGAAAACGACAATAGATTATCGTTTATTAGCAAATAAATACGACAGATATAAAGTGCCTAGTGGCAAAAAATTCCCCTTTTGAGGCGATAATACCTCCTCAAAGAAAATTCCCCATGCTGAAATCCAACCGTTTCAAAGTATGGAAAATATTTATTGCTTCATCAGGTTTATACAAATTCAAAGCTTAATGAATAAAGCCAATAGGTCGTTTTGCCGTATTAGCAGGGGCTATTTTATGAGAGATATCGGTTTTTAATATATCTATCAAAGACGTTTTATCATTGGACCTAACTAAAGCTCTTTTAACTCCAGAGATGATTGCTGATTTAGCCTCCCTTGGTGTCATATTTTTTAATAATGAGCTAACTAAAATACATAAGTTCTTAGCAAACAGCTTCCCAAGGCCCTTTTCAGCTAAAAATGACTTATATATTTCATTACAAACAACCAACATTTCATCAGAACTGGGTGGTAGTATTTCAAAATTGGTTAGCCTAGATCTAACTGCTGGTAAAAGGTTCTCTATATTGTTGGTTGTTGTAAAAAATAGAATTCCACTACAGTCCATATCTAAATCTAGATAGCGCTCTTTTACGCACTTCCTTTGTTCGTAATCGAATAAAGCCAATAATGAGGGAACAATTGAGTGTTCGCCTTCACACTTAGCTAAACATAGCTCGTCTAATAAAACACAAGGCTGATATGTATCTGTTTTCATTAATAGCGCTTTTGCTATTTCCCCTATCGTCGCACTTTTAAATTGTGAGCTACCGCCCACAAGATCTTGTTTCCCACTCATGGTAGCAATTGAAGCATCATAGAAGTCTAGATTGATGAGTTTACATAATGTTTTGATAAAGTGAGTCTTACCTATTCCAGGCGGCCCATTTAGATTAATAACAGGAAACTCTATGGGCAACTCGGCATACAGTGAAAGTTTCAAGCAAGCATGTATTTCTGAAATTACTTCCTGAAAGTTAGGAAATAATAGGTACATTTTATCAAAAGCCAAAAGCATTTTTTCAGTTGCGATAATTACTCTTTTCTCGTCCCCTTTATTCAGAACTTCCTGAACTAACTCAACTCCATTTTCATTACTACGAAATATTAACTCAGCTTCTAAGTCAGATAAATTAAAAACTTTTTTGGTTATCAACTCTTTGCGTTTAATTGTGGTGTTGGTGTCATCTTCAGGACTACTCTCCTTAGCCTCACATAAACACAATATTTTGTTTAAAACAAAATTAGCTCTACGGTAAGATAAGTTCTCAATTCTTTTTTCTGCAATTAAGCATCGCTCTTCAGGTTTATTTTCTGATAGGCGTGACGTGGTTTAATGGATTCGACTACCCCAGTTAAGACATAATAAGCTTAACTGGAGAACAGAAATGACAAAACGTAAAAAATATACCAAAGAATT
>Ga0209081_1002155_pt1 | contig 11516 bp, 10 predicted proteins | sample GOMGulsemesocosm_4_FD_184636 | JGI IMG/M metagenome (GOLD analysis project Ga0209081, IMG submission 184636) | Methane-oxidizing microbial communities from mesocosms in the Gulf of Mexico - GOM15B Gulf of Mexico (SPAdes) (version 2) | ecosystem: Environmental > Aquatic > Marine > Cold seeps... | reverse complement strand
ACATGGTGCCTGACGTGGTTGAGGCGCGTTATGCATCTTCACTGAAGTTTTTAACTCAAGTGGCAAAAGGCGTTATCAGTGTCGGCCCAGATGATACCGGCGCAAGCCCTGCCACAAATAACAGCGCCACCATGCAATCCGGTGGCCGCGTTTTTGGTCGTAGTGATAACGGGTTTTTATGAGCACATTACGCCAGATGATGGAACAGCGCATTAGAGACAACATTACTGAATTTAAGGAGGTTGCTGGGGCGGCTAATTTAGAGGGCATCTTGGCAAATCGCCTAACCGCACCGGGCTGTTATGTTTTTCGATCCAATAACCGGCTAGGTAATGCCCACGGCGATCAAATTACCATTCAACCGAGAGATGAACACATAGCGTGTGTAATTGTTACGCGCAATGTACGTGATGCACGAGGCGCAGATGGCAGTGATGAAAATGAGGCGTTTTGCCAGAAAGTACAAGACGTATTACTAGGACAGCAACTTTCATCGGCATACGGATCTATTCAGCAATCCGATGGAAAGCTGATCCGGTTTAAAGATGGGCTGTTTATCTGGATGGATATCTACAAAGCAAAAACACATATCAGGAGCAAATAATGAACACTGGCGGTAGCTATGAAAAGAAACACCCGAATGATGACCGTGTCCTTGTTGCGCGTACAAAATCATTCGAAGAGCAACAATCTGAAAAGAATCAACCAAAGCCCAGCAAAACGGCCATTGATCCCATTGAAAAAGCGATGGAAAAACAAGCTAAAGCAGGTAAAAAATAATGAGCCTAAAATTTAAAAAGAAAATTCTGTTATTCAAAATCGAATCAACGGAAGGCACAGACGCAACCCCAACAGGCGCTTTAGATGCTGTTTTAACGAAAAATTTAGACATCAGCCCTATGGAAGGTTCGGTGGTTAATCGTGATGTAGACCGGGCCACTCTGGGTAATGATTTATCTATCCATGTCGGAACTTACGTTAAATGTTCGTTTGATGTCGAGTTTTCAGGAGCTGGAGCAGCAGGCGATGCTCCAGGCTATGCGCCTGTTTTGCGGGCGTGTGGATTGTCAGAAACCCTTACCGCTGTAACGGATGCGGTTTATCAGCCGATTTCAGCAGGAGCAGAAAGCGCGACAATCTACATTCACTTAGACGGTCAACTGCATAAACTGGTCGGCTCAAAAGGTACATTTAGCCTGGCATTGAGTCCTGAAGGCATCCCTTATTATAAATTTGATTTCACTGGACTATGGGTTGATCCTGCCAGTATTGCAGACCCAACCGCCGTATTGACAGCGTTCCAAGTGCCGCTTGCCGTCACTAATGACAATACGCCAACTTTAACGGTTCACGGCCTGAATTATAACGTGTCCGACTTTAGCTATGACCATGCTAACGATGTTAAGTATCGTAATGTTATTGGTCAAGAGTCCGTAACCATTGTGGATAGAACGCCAAAGGGTGCTGTAACCATTGATGCCCCGGCTTTATCGGCTAAAAACTGGTTTACGACCGCAAAAGCGAATACCACTGGCGTTATTCAAATGATCCACGGCACAACAGCTGGCAATATTATTCAGATTGATATGCCTAACGTGCAGTTGCTATCCCCTAAGTACGGTGATAAAGACGGCATTAGAACAATTTCAATGGATATGAATATCATCCCTGTCGTCGGTGACGATGAATTTATTTTAACGATTAGATAAAAAATAAAATGTTTAAACTAGACCTATCAAAAACGTACACCTACCCCGTCACGATGGAAGTCAAAGATGCGGATGGCAAAACTAAAAAACACTCATTTAAGGCTAAATTCAATCGTTATAAGCAAAATGAGCTTGATGACATTATCGAAAAATCAAAAGATAAAGAGCTAAACGATCAGCAGCTTGCAGAGATGGTATTAGTTGGATGGGAAGGCATTCAAGATGAAGACGGAAATGACATTGAATTTAATGAAGATTCGCGCGATGTTGTCCTAGATGTGTTCCCAGTTCGTCCTTCCATCATTAGTGCGTTTTTTGAGTCGCTACAAGGCGCAAAAAGAAAAAACTAATAGCCGCCGCTGAGCACTGGGCGAGAGGCGGAAAAGCAGATAACTCAGAAATCATGGACGACCTCGCTTTTTTTGGCATTGATGTAAATCTCCCAGAAGAAACGCCAGAACTCGATGTATACCAAGAAAACTGGCCAGCGGTGATGTTGTTTTGTAGCCTATCGACCCAGTGGAATATCATTGCAATGGGCGGCTATAGCGGGCTGAATTATCCGGCACTAAAAATAGTGCTGGATATGACCCCGGATATTAAAGACAGCTATCAAGTATTTTTAGATATTCAGGTAATGGAACGAGCAGCGCTGAAGGTGTTGAACGCTAAGCAGGATAAACAGTATGAGTGAAGTTCGGTTAGGAATTCGGATCGTCGCAGACAGTAATGGCGCGTTGCGAGCGATTGATGACACCAATCAACAGATTGGCAGACTTGGAACTAGTGCTGGGAACTCTAGTCGCGGAATTTCTAGCATGAACCAGTCAATGAGAAGCGCGGCAGGACTTGCGGCGCGACTTGCTGCCGGACTTATCAGTATTACTGCAGTCAAGAAAATCATCACAACCGCCGACAACATGCAGCAGCTTGCCGCACGCGTCCGATTAGCCACTAAAGAAACTGGCGATTTTGTGTCCGTCTACCAATCGCTAGAAGGGCAATCTTTAGCCATCGGTGGAGCACTCGAATCCAATGTTGCTTTATTTCAATCTCTAGCCAGAACCGCCCCTGAATTAAAAGCAACTAGCACGGAAATTCTGAACTTAACAGATAACGTGCAAAAGCTAGCTGCTGTATCAGGCGCTGGGCCTGAAGCTATGAAAAATGCTATGACGCAATTTTCCCAGGGAATGGCCGGCGGCATTTTACGGGCTGAGGAATTCAATAGTATTATCGAAAACACCCCTGCCATCGCTTCGGCTATTGCAGACGGCATGGGATTGACTGTCGGTAAACTGCGATTAGCCGTTGTTGACGGGAAAGTTTTATCTCAGGACGTTTTCCGAGCATTACTATCACAAACAGAACAAATCAATGCCGATTTTGATCAGATGCCGCTTAGTCTTGGCAGAGTTAAAAATAGCACTAACTTAGCCTTTGCTGATTTTATTGCTGAGGCCAATGAGGCGACTGATGGTGTTAATGCGCTGACGGAAGGCATTCAGCGCTTTGCTAATTATGTTTACGGGCTGGATGGTGCCGAATTTGTACAGCCTTTCGTTAATCTTGATTTAATTATTGTCAGCGGCATTGCGACCGCTGAAAAATTACAAGTTACTTTTACCTCTGTTTTCAGTATTGTTAAAGAAACCGTAATCGCTAAATTTAAAGGCATGGTCGAGTCAGCAATGACTTTACTGGCTGATATGGCTCAAGGGATGAGTGACATGGCCTCTGCGGTTGGTCTTGATTCGCTGTCTCGCAGTTTATCCTTATTTTCTTCTGATATGCGCCCCGCTATTAATGCCGCGGATGAATTAAAAGTTAAGCTTGACGCTATCGTTAAAGCAGACAAAGCCGCCAAAGCCGCAATTGATGATAATGTAGTCAGTATGTTTGTACAGCGCAACGAAATGAATGCGCAAGCCGTCGCGCTAAAAAATCAAGCACAGGCGAGAAAAGAACTTAATAGCATAAGTGCCGCAGCAGAAACAGAAAAAAATACAACCTCAGAAAAAGTTTATACCCAGGCACTAAAAGAAGGCGAGCAGTTACGCAAGGCCTCACTCACGGCATTAGAATCCTACATCGAAAAAACCGCAAAACTCAGTACGTTATACAACCAAAATGCGATTTCATTAGAAACATTTAATCGCACCTTGGCAAAATATCAAGACGCACTCAATACAGTGGACACTAGCGGTATAAAGGATGAATTAAAAAGTGTTGATGATTATCTAAATGAAATTACTAATGCAGATTACTCAATCAATCTAAATATTGCCGGCGATGATTTTGGCGCAGTAATAGAAAGTATGGTTAACGGCCTGTCTAAAATTGGCAATATTAGTAAAGAGTTTGGCGTAGTAGTCAAGCACCGCGAGGCCATCACTGATGCGATAAAAGGCGAGCGAAAAGAGTTAAAAAAATTAGACAAAGGCACGGAAGCCTACATGAAGCAGCAGAAAAAAATAGGCAAACTGACTGACGACAGAACAGAGCTAAACGATAGAGCTAATCAGCTAGAAATAGACGGCTACCTGCAAGCTGGCAGCGCAATGGCGAATATGTTTAGTAGCATGTCATCAATGATGGCTGAAAACTCAACAGAGCAAAAGGCTTTTGCAGTCGCAGCCATTGCAGCGCAAACCGCTATGGCTGTCGTGTCCGGTGTGCAAGCTATTTTGGCTCAAGGAACAGGCGATCCTTATTCCGCTTTCGCACGTATTGCGGCAATGATCGGTATTGTTGGTGCAGTATTGGGTGGTATTGGTGCAAGTATTGGCGCAGTGGGCGGCATGGGCGGCGGTGGAGGGCCACCAAAATTACAAGAAACTCAGGGAACAGGAACAGTTCTAGGTGATGCGAGCGCAGTATCTGAGTCGATAGAAAACAGCATAGATAATTTAAGTGATTTGACAAGTATCGAATTAACTCATACATCAAGAATGCTATTTCACTTAAAAAGTATTGACGAGGGAATTAATTCATTCGGCTCTAGCATTGTTCGTGGCGATGGGATGACGGGCTTTAATGAATCGGTAAATCTTGCATCCACGGTCACTCCAAGTGAAATGGAGAATCAAATAGAGACTATCGCAGGTGTTTTGCTTGGACCTTTAATCGGTAAATTGCTTGGTGGTTTGTTTGGAGATAGATCAAAAGTGAACGATTCTGGCGTAGAGTTCGATAAAGATCAAACATTTGGCAGCATTAAGAGCGATGGCGTTGATGCGGGATATTTTGCGCAAATCAAGCACTTTAAAAAGATATTTGGGTTTAAAACTGGAACGTACACAGAAGAATTATTTTCAGAAATGGACGAAACTGCAGCATCTGGATTTACTAATCTGATTACCCATGCGTCTCTTGCGCTATCCGAAGCCATGAGTGTTATATCGGGGAGAACATCAGAGTCAATTGATTTGATTATTAATGATATGGCATTGGGGATAGATAAAATATCGCTAAAAGACCTCAGCAGCGAAGATGCGCTAATCGCAATTAATGGAGTATTTAGCGCGTGGCTAGACGAAACAGCAAAAGGGATTGCTGGGAAATTAGATTTAACCGAACCTATTGAGCTATTTCAAAAAGAAGGCGAAGGACTGCTAGAGACTGTAGTTCGCATGGCTAGCTCGATTGAGCAAGCGGATTTTGTGCTCAATCAATTCGGGTTTAGCGCTGGAAATTATGCAGATGTACAGTATAAGCAGGGTGATATTTCTGAGCAGTTAGTTAGAGATTCTATTTTGCTTAATACAGAATTTCAAAACATCAGAGACATCATGCAGTACGTTACTGGAGATGCTGAGGAGCTAGTTTCTGTTTATAAAGACCTGCTCGAAACCCAGCGTCAACTCATCATTGCTGGGCAGGGAGGAAATGTAAACATAAGTGATTTGCAAACAGGTTTCGGCGGTGATGCCTCCGGCGCACTCTCTGAGTTCAATGATTATTTCTTATCTGATGCTGAGCGATTAGACGGGATGATTAGTACGCTAAGCAGTGCGTTCACCAAAGCTGGCGTAGAAATCCCGAAAACCAAAGATGAATTTGTTGATCTATTTAATAGCTTGGGTGATGTTGGCAAAGGCCGGTTGTTGGGCTTTCAATATTTATGGATTGAAACATTTGACCTGCTTGAATCAGTTGCCGAAGAAGCAGCAAGCGGCATTGAGCAGGCAATTGCTGATATACAGCGCTATGTTGATTCTCTGTTAGTCAATAACTCGTTATCAACACTAACCAATAAAGGCCGCTTAGACGAATCAAGAAATCAGTTTTCTGAGCAATTAGCCTTAGCTCAATCGGGCGATCTTGACGCACTAAACTCACTTACTAGCTTTACTGATGAATACCTGGGTGAAGCAAAGTCCTACTTTGCCTCGTCTGGTGATTATGCCGCCATATTTGACCAGGTAACATCGTCATTAACTGCGCTTGATACTAGTAGTGTGCGCACCATAGACGAGCAGATTGTTGATGCAACCAAAGCAACGGCAAACACCGCCTTGGATATGCTTTCTGTATTAAAAGAAACTAGAGACAGCCAGAAGCAATATTATGATCAGTCTGCCCCTGTGCCAGTGAATAATCGCGGCGCAATTCCTGTGACGATTAAGTCGCATAATGATAACTCTGAAATCTCTAAAGAAGTGATTGAGCTATTAAAGCAACTGATTGCTGACAGCAAAGAATCAGCGCTTTCGGTAGTTATGTCCAACTATGATGCTAACCAGAAAAATTCTGATGACATTATCGACGCGATGGAGTCAACCAGAGCGACAAAAGTGGAAGTGTCTTAATGGCTATTTCAGATACTCAATTTACAGAATGGTTAGAAGATCAGTCGGCGGTTAGGTGCGTGCTAGTCGATGCGGTTGCTAATGTATCTGGCGCTGATACAACGCGCTATTTATCCACCACAGGCTATGTAACAGGTGGCTCTGATACTCCCGCTAATACTGATTATTTGCCGATCATCTCTGGCGGGGTTAGCTTTACTGAGTCGCTAGATATTGAAGCGAAAGCGAGTCTATCGTTCGGTAATATCGAACTTTCAAACCCTTCTGGAGAGTATGACGAATGGCTAAATGATGTGTGGGTAAATCGACAAATACAGGTATTTATCGGTGATGTTAGGTGGGCGCGTGCTGATTTTAGATTGATATTTGATGGAATATCCGCAGACATTTCTAGTCCTGGTATAGCAAAGCTAAGCATTAGCGTTCGCGATAAATTACAGCGCTTAAATACGCCGGTTCATGATGTTCTACTCGGCGGAACAACGGCCAACAAAGACAGATTATTACCTATTTGCATGGGTGAAGTATTTAACGTAACGCCACTACTAAGCAACCCTGCTACGCATGAATATATAGTCCACGCTAGGGCGGTTGAGGACATTATTGAGGTGCGTGATAACGGCGTACCTGTCGATTTTACAAAAAACAACCCTGCAGGAAAGTTTACCTTAGATCAAAATCCGCACGGAACAATCACAGCTAGCGTACAGGGTGATAAACCCATGACTTACAGTAATACCATCGCTGATTTAATTCAGATATTAGTGACAGACGGCGGCAAGGTTTCAGAGCAATTTACTGCTTCAGATATTGATACCGCTAATTTTACGGCATTCAATAGCGCCAACCCTCAGCCCGTTGGATCATTTTTTAATGTCCGAACAAATGTACTGAAGGCGGTTAATGACTTGGCCGCCAGTGTAGGCGCTCAAGCCGTTATGTCGCGCGCTGGATTACTAAGACTACTAAAAGTAGAGCTACCAGCTACAGGGGCAGATGGTGCGATAACCACGGATGATATAGAAGAGAACTCACTAAAAATAATCGCCCGCACAGGCGTTAGAGCCTCGATTAAATTAGGGTTTTGTAAAAACTACACGGTACAAAATGGAATACAGACTGGCATACCTGAAGATAATAAAGTGCTATTTTCTGAGCAATGGCTGGATAGAGTCGCAACAGACACATCGACTGCAACACAATATAAACTCGATGCAGAGCCAAAACGAAAAGAAACACAATTGCTTGTGCAGGCCGATGCTGATGTCGAAGCGCAAAGGCTATTGGATTTTTTTAAAGTGCCCAGAACTACCTATTCGTTCAATGGCGGGGTAAGGTTAATTGAAATGCAGCTGGGCGATAAAAAAACCCTAACACATCCACGTTTTGGGCTAAGTTCTGGAGTCGATGGAATGGTAGTGATGCTGAAAATTGATTGGTTAAAATTCAAAGTATCAATGGGAGTAATAACGTAATGTCGGCAGTTGTTAATCATAAAGATTTGCTTCTACAAGCAACTGACCCGAGAATAATACCGATGTCGTTACCAAGTACAACGCTGATAGGCGGCGTTCTTGCTTCTATTATTGCGACTGCGACAGAGTACACGGCCAGTCTCACAGATGACGGAAAAATATCGGCAACCGAGAAACAGCAGCTTAGATCTGATTGGGATAGCTTGATAGTCGAAGGCAGTAGCTTGCTGCTACAGGCTGCTGAGTTCGGTATTATTACCGAGGCAACTAACTATATAGCCTCTTTTGAAGCCATGGCGACTTATTTGAATCATGGGGTTTCTTGGGAAGTTTCTGATTTCCCTCTAATTCCTGAATTTATAAATGACGATAACATTCTAACAGAGACAATATTGGGTCTTGGGGAAGAGCTAGATCAATTCAGACTGCTACTCATTCAGACACAAACAGATAGGCGCATACTAAAAGAGGCTATTGCTGCTGCTAATAGTTTAGTTTATACGGACACCCTTGGCTTTAGGCAAGCAGGCGGGGCGACTAACGATCCCGTCCCTACGGGGATTAGTGTAGTGACTAATTCCAATGGCAGTAAAGACGTGACTCTAACTTGGGACCCGTATGTGCAAGGCGCTATCCCTGCTGATCAGTTAGTTATCTACGCATATACACAACCTAAGACTGTTGGGGTAATTGGGATTAACCCATTAATACCTACGCAAATAGCTATTAATGAACCAGATCAATACCTGAGAGTACATAAACAAGCACTACCTAGCAGCTACTATCCTATGGTTCTATCGGATGATGGGCTAGGCATAATCCGATGTACCTCTGCTTCATTTGCCTCACCTAACCAAGTATACTACGCAACAAGGGCTTCCATCACTGAAGATTTTGGCGCATTTACACAACTTATGGGTGTATCAACAGCTAGTTACGCGCACAACGCCCCTGTTGCTGTATCTTTAGACAATTCCACAATAATTACAGGCTCTAGTAATGATACTGGAGCAGCTATTGATGCAGGAGCATTTACAGTATTTAGACAACAAGGGGATTTGTCCTACCTCAAGACACAGTTAGTTGTACTGGCTGAAGGCACGAATAGAAGCAATGGTAGGTTAGTTGCATCTAAGAATGCTAAGTTTATTGCATTTTCTAGGTACTATTCACAAGGGGCATCATACACATCTGGTACATACGGGTTTGCTATCTACGAAGATATAGCCGGTACGTTCACTAGAATAACCCCTGATCTCATCACATATCCTGGCGCTTTAAGAACATTCGCATTTGCGATCTCAGATGACGGTAAGTTAATACGGGTTGGTACTAGAAATGATGATACGTCTGCTTGGGACTATGGCGGCTGGATGCAACTAAATGACGTTTCAGGACTGTATGAGGCCGTAGTTGTGGACCCAGACAGTATAAACTACTTGGAGCGACAAACAGACACAGTAACAAGACCTATTAACATGTCCACTAATATAGCTGGGGTCGTGTCTACTGCATACTTCACTACTGATGCTACTTCCGCAGGGGAACTGACACCACTATCAACCCCTTGGTTCATATCACTAGATGCTTCTCGCGTCTCTATTATTGATTCTTCTACTAATGTCAACGTACTTTATACTTATGAAAGATTTTAACAATGCCTAGACTAGTAGCTCCAACAGACCCATCGGTAGTTGTGCCGGTGGAATCAATATCCTATACCTTCTACGGAGTAGACTCGGAGAAATATTATAGATTAGCTATTGCCTCAAGCAGGAACTCTAGCACAGGCACAGTGCTGGGGGCTCTAGTTCAACCAGTAGTAACCCCAAACTGGCAGGTTACCCCCGAAGATTCTCAAGTTGCCGGTGTTCCCGCTGAGGGGGTAGCTACGGCAACCACTTATGTAGGGGACTTAACCAGCGATGGAGTTCTTACAGTAGCCGAGAAGCAGCAAATACGGTCAGATTGGAATGATCTGAATGGAGAGCGCATAGCTAATGATGTTAGAGCAGCTACATATAACGTAACTACGGAGAAAGCTGCCTATGTAACAGATTTTGAGGCGCTGTCTACTTACTTACACAACAACGTACCTTGGACTATAGCTAGTCTACCAGCAATCCCTTTTCATATTGATGATGTTAATGTCTTGGTTCAGGTAGACTTAGACCCAGGGCAAGAGCTTACCGAGTTCAGAGACCTGTTAGCAGCTATGCAGGTGACTAGAGCCGCCTATGCCTTAGCTTTGTCCAATGCTGAAGCCCTTTACCAGACCAACACTGCACCACTTACTGGAACTGGATCACCTGTCGGGGCAGTAACCCCATTGTCTATAGGTCAGACTTACATTGATACGGCAGGACCTACGATTTACACATCTTATGGCTTAACAAATACAGACTGGGTATAGAAATTAACAATCTTATTCAAAACAAAAAATGCCAAATTTAAGAATACTAAGTAAAAATGCAGTGGATGATTATTTGTCATTGTCAGCGACAAGCGAGTCAGGGGCGTTAGTAGCAACAAACTTAAGCAAAGACATGAAGTCAAAAGTGTGGCGAGGTGTATCTTTAGCAGAAACAATCACGCTAACATGGGCTAACGCGCAACTGATCAGCATGGTTGCATTACCTTTTTGTAATTTCAGCTCTACTTCAACAATTCGCGTTAAATTATATACAAATGTCGCAGATGGCTCGCCAGTTTTAGACACTGGAGCGGTATTGTCTAACCAATACACAGCATTCGATAAAATGGGCTGGGGTAATGCTCCTCAGGGAGTGAATTCTTTTTATTACGGTGGCGGCACTTACGCATCCATCTTTTTTGCATCTCAGTCGGTTAAAAAAATTGAAATCATATTAGATGATAGCAGCAACCAAAATGCCACGTACCTTGAAGCCAGTCGCTTAGTCGTCGGCGATTATTGGAGTCCATTAGTCAACGCTGACTATGGTATATCAATAGAAATAGTAGACAAATCAAATCAATACCGCAATGAGTCGGGAGATTTGCTCAGTAATCGCGGCATTTCATACAAAAAAATCTCCATGAAATTGAGCAACATGGACTCAACAGACCGCACTAATTTTATCGAAAAACTACAATCAAATGGCAAGCACCAATCTTTTTATATGAGTTTATTTCCTGAGTCGCTAGATAATGAAGAAGAGCAGACGCACCAAATTTATGGGAAACTATCCGCTTCTGACGCAGTAAGTCGCGCTGGATTCAATAGAAGTACCGGAGGGGTTGTAATTGATGAAATTTAATAGGAATCGATCTGGAGCGTACTGAAGTATTAGCGCTATAAAGCGCGGCTTGATGCAGAGGTGAAATATTGATGATGCCCGGCAAAAAGTTTCGCAATCCAAGTGGGTTCGTTTCGCAGGGCAATCGCATTAAAATCTGATTGACATTTTATTGTAAATAGCTGTCTATAGACACTATTTGTTTATGAATCTTCCAGCTAGCGCCTCAATCATCGAACATTTCTCTTCAATTCCAGATCCACG
>Ga0209081_1002153_pt1 | contig 11523 bp, 12 predicted proteins | sample GOMGulsemesocosm_4_FD_184636 | JGI IMG/M metagenome (GOLD analysis project Ga0209081, IMG submission 184636) | Methane-oxidizing microbial communities from mesocosms in the Gulf of Mexico - GOM15B Gulf of Mexico (SPAdes) (version 2) | ecosystem: Environmental > Aquatic > Marine > Cold seeps... | reverse complement strand
AGATAGTATAAGAAAACAATCTGTTTAAAGCAAGCTTTATTTTAAAGTAAAACCACTTCAAACCGACGTTCTTTCTACTACTTCAACAGTTCAAGTCTTATTCAAACTCAATCTGTCGAGCCGGCTATTCTACATCAAGTTAAAAACTTTTTGCAATCAATTTGTTTATTTAATTAACTAAACAAATCCTAACCGGTCTTCTTTTTCCTCACGTCAAAACTGTCTTTAACAACCGTCTCGCCGTTTGGAGATGCGCATTATAGGCACTTCACACTTAAGGTCAATGCCTTTTTTCTGTTTATTTACACATTAAACCTAAGCTATTGTTATTCTTGCAAACTTTCTTTTTCCTACTTGCATCACGCACTCACAGCCCTTGTTCAACACAAAGCTCTTATCTGTAATTTTCTCACCATCCATCTTTACCGCCCCTTGCTTTATCATCCTGTATGCATCTGAAGTACTCACTGTTAAGCCGGCATCCTTCAGTGCATTTGCAATGGGGTAAGCATCCTCAGCCGATAATGTAACGCTTTCAATATCTTCAGGAACTTCTCCGCGTTTGAATCTCGCTATAAACGCATCATTGGCTGAATCTGCCGCCTGCTTATCATGAAACCTTTCCACAATCTCTAACGCTAATTTAACCTTAATGTTTTTGGGATTCTCTCCCCCGCTCTCACACTGTCCCTTCCAAGCATCAATCTCGTCGAGATCTCTAAAGCTAAGCAATTCGTAATAACGCCACATTAACGCGTCAGATATTGACATGATTTTGGCAAACATCTCATTAGGCTCTTCATTTATCCCGATATAGTTCCCTAAGGATTTTGACATTTTCTGCACGCCATCCAAACCCTCTAAAATCGGCATAGTCATGACTACTTGCGGAGTCTGCCCATAAACTTCCTGCAATTGACGCCCTACTAATAAGTTGAATTTTTGATCCGTACCACCCAATTCAACATCGGCTTTCAATGCAACAGAGTCATAACCTTGAATTAACGGATAAAGGAACTCATGAACTGCAATTGGTTTACCACTTGTGTATCTTTTATTAAAATCATCACGTTCTAACATTCTTGCCACGGTATGCTTCGCTGCTAGCTGAATAAGATCAGCCGCACTAAACTCAGACATCCATGTAGAGTTAAACACAACTTCCGTTTTTTCTGGATCGAGTATCTTAAAGACCTGCTGTGTATATGACTTTGCATTTTCAGCCACATCTTCTTTAGTTAACGGCGGCCGCGTTGCCGACTTGCCCGTAGGGTCACCAATCATCCCCGTAAAATCACCTATGAGGAACAATATATGATGCCCCTCATCTTGAAACTGTTTCAATTTATTAATTAGTACGGTGTGACCTAAATGCAAATCAGGTGCTGTTGGATCAAAACCTGCTTTAATTCTTAGCTTTTTAGCTGATTCGATTTTTTTAATAAAATCCTTCTCAACCAGTACTTCATCAGCACCACGCTTGAGACGTTCCAATTGTTTATTTACAGAGTCATTCACTTGAATGTCGTCCTTATATATATAGTAAGGTCGAGAAAGATACGGCATATCTAATAAAAATCAACTTTTTATGGCTCAATCTCTCATTTTTAAGCTTGTAGTTTTGCATGGTGATCTTTTTACCCTATACTTGAAGTATCATATATAAAGCAGCGAACACCTAAGATACTGCTTTTCACTTTAGCAAATTTATATATTAGCCCTATGGTAAAACCTAGCTTGATCAACCGTGATTTTAAAAACATCTTGAACCTAAGCAGGCCTCATAAACGCCACCATATGCTTTATATGCTATGTGGTACGTTTTTATTACTCATTAGCGCGCTTTATTTCAAGTATGCTAGTACCACAATCAGCGTGCCCCAATTAAGTGAAGACTCCAAGACACCCAATGTTATTGCGATTGCATTACCTCAATCGTCTCAATTAGAGGCATCAAGATCTATAGCGCATCTAAATATAAAACCCTCTACCTCTCTGGTAACTACACAGGAAGAAACAGCCACCACCAAGCAACGTACTAACAATAAACCTACTGGCTCGTGGTCTGAATACACCATAAAATCTGGCGATAATTTAGCTCGAATATTTCAGCAGAAAAAACTATCTGCTTCCACGCTCCATAAAATAATTCACTCAAGCGAACTAAGCCAATCACTAAAAAAGATTAAGCCAGGGCAACGAATTCGATTTTTACAAGCCAGCAACAATGACTTCCTTGCTCTTGAATACGCGATTGATAGAATCAAGACTCTCAGCATTCATACTAATGACGACGATACGTTTAGTACCTCAGTTATTGAGAAACCTGTCAAAGTCACACACATAACAGCAACTGGCAGCATCAACAATTCTTTGTTTTATGATGCTAAGCAAGCAGGCTTATCTGATCGCACCATTATGCAGCTCGCCAATATTTTTGGCTGGGATATTGATTTTGCACAAAACTTACGACAAGGTGACTCATTCTCTCTTTTGTATGAGGCTAAGTACATCGATGGCAAGCGCATTCAAAATGGGAACATATTAGCCGCTGAATTTATTAACCGCGGCGAAACGTTTCAAGCAGTCCGCTTTGTTGATAATGAAGGGCACAGTGAGTACTTTTCACCTAAAGGGAAAAGCATGCGTAAAACATTCTTACGTAACCCAATTGACTTTGCTCGAGTTAGTTCACATTTTAACCTTCGCAGAAAGCACCCTGTTCTAAATAGAATTCGCGCACATAAAGGCGTTGACTATGCTGCATCTAGCGGGACTCCTATCAAAGCAACTGGAGATGGCCGAATTACCTACCGTGGCATTAAAGGTGGCTATGGCCGCGTGGTTATTATTCAACACGGACAAAAGTACAGCTCCTTATACGCACATATGTCTAAATACAGCCGTCAGAAAAAGGGCAGCTACGTAAAGCAAGGTCAAGTCATCGGCTATGTAGGGAAGTCTGGTTTAGCAACTGGCCCACACTTACACTATGAGTTTAGAATCAATGGTGTCCACAGGAACCCACTAACAGCAAAATTTCCATCGGCAAAACCCATTAATAAGAAATTATTCGCGCAATTTAAACAGCAAACAGGCCCTTTGTTAGCTCAACTGTCTCAAGCCAAACAAACACAGCTAGCACTTAACCAATAAACCTGCATGGATCAACTTTATATAGGCTTAATGTCAGGCACTAGTCTAGACGGTGTTGATATTGCTGTTGTAGATTTTAATAAACGACCGCTTGAGCTGGTTGCTAGCCACTACCAGAAATACCCTGAGCATCTATTTAATGCGACAAAAAAACTTTGCCAACAAACTAGCATTAATTTCGACCAACTTGGCCAGCTAGATGTTCAACTTGGTGAGTTTTACGCGCAATGCATACAGTCTACTCTCAACAATGTTAATTTAACGGCAAGTGATATATCAGCTATTGGCTCTCACGGACAAACGATACAACACAATCCAAATGCTACCCACCCATACACGATACAAATTGGCGATCCAAATCAAATTGTAGAAGACACTAACATTACAGTTGTTGCTGATTTTAGGCGCAGAGATATGGCGGCAGGGGGGCAAGGAGCACCTTTGGTTCCAGCCTTCCATCAAGATGTTTTTCGCTCCAATAAAGAAACTCTTGCCGTTATCAATATAGGTGGCATATCTAACGTAAGCTATCTCAGCAAAAATCCCTTAGACCCTTTAATCGGTTTTGATTGCGGCCCTGGAAATACGCTAATGGATCAGTGGTGCCAACAGCACTTCTCTCGTCACTACGATGAAAATGGCCAGCTTGCTAGGGAGGGAAAGATCAATGAAGCCCTACTCAACAGCCTTCTCAACGATCCTTATTTTTCCAGCAGCTACCCGAAGAGCACTGGACCAGAGTATTTCAACCTTGAATGGCTAAAGCCACACCTTATCAAACATCCTTGTAAGGAAATCGACACCCTTAGTACCTTATGTGAACTTACCGCAGCAAGCATCCAGTTAAGCTTAAAGCAACTTGGTAAGGTTGATAGAGTTCTACTATGTGGCGGCGGTGTACACAATCAGTTTTTACAACAACGATTGAGCCTACGACTTACATGCCCTGTTGAAACGACAGAGCCTTATGGTATAAACCCTGATTGGTTAGAAGCTATTGCGTTTGCTTGGCTTGCCAAGCAAACGATAGAAGGAAAACCGGGGAACGCCCCATCCGTAACAGGTGCAAGCAGAGCACTTATTCTAGGGGCAATTTATCCTGCGTAAACTAAGCTGAGAATGATGAACCACAACCACAAGTAGTTGAAGCATTAGGGTTGCGAATAACAAACTGAGAACCTTGTAAGCTCTCCTTATAATCAACTTCTGCCTTTTCAAGATATTGATAGCTCATCGGGTCGATAATCACTGAAACACCATCCTTCAGTAGACCATAATCATCATCCGCGACCGTATCATCAAAAGTAAATCCGTATTGAAAACCCGAACACCCACCACCCGTAATATATACACGGAGTTTCAAATTGGGATTACCCTCATCTTCAATTAAGGCAGCTACTTTTTTTGCAGCATCATCTGTAAAATTAATATCGGCTTCAGCGGCAAATATACTCATTATTAAATCTCTTTTAAATGTCTATTTAGTTAGTACACTTTCAATCAAGAAAGTTCTTTTTTCGGTGTATCTATTAATGGAATTTGAGAAACATTCGATTGCTCGGCTTTATGTCTTAGCAGCTGACCGTTAACCTCTGCACCCACTTCCATCTCAATTAAACTATATTTCACATTGCCTGTTATACGCGAGTTAGCAATCAGTTGAACTCGTTCAGATGATGTCACATCACCTTCAACCTCACCATCAATAACCACAGTCGGCACACTGACGTTGCCTTGAATAGAACCCAATTTACTTAGGGTTAGTGTTGTAGCTGATCCATTCTCAGCAGCCACGTTACCGATGACCTTCCCATCTATATGCAGGCCGCCGGTGTATAAAATATCACCTTGAATAACGGTGCCTTCTCCAATTATTGTTGAGACATTCGTCGTGTTTATTTCTTTTAATTTTTTATTATCTGAAGAAAACATGGTGATTATCCTTATGTAAATAAACCTAGTTAGCCTGATAGTCTAGCCTAGAAATTGCTTAGAGCCTAATATCTTATTATTTCCTAACCACTTCGGACCATGCTTTTTCTAACTCCAAAACAGCCTTGCCTTTTTTCGACGGTTTAACCGTAAGCTTAATATTCTTGGGCGAGAAGCCACTTGGGAGCTTTAGCTCTGCGCTAAGAAGTTGGTAGTACCGAAATGAATATTTAGCCGATTGTTTTCCATCTATCAGCAGTTCTTTCAGGCTAAACTGTAGCTTCTTGCCGTCAAGCTCACCACTCACTAACATCCCGTAACGACCTTTAAGTAGCTTTTTCTGACTTGCACCTTGCGCCAAAACTAATTGGTAACGATAGTCACCTTCTGAACGTAAAGCCTTTATCTCAAAGCTATCGACATACAAGCCTTTAACCAATGTCTCAGGTGCGACAACTCGCTGATAAAAGGCCAGCTTTTCTTTTATATCACTTAACTCATTATGCAGCTTAGTTAACGAACGCCGTGATTCTTGCTTCGCCTGTAAATCAATTTTCTGTGAATTTTGAATAAAATCCTGCTGTTTAAGAAGCTCTCTATTTTCTAGTTTTAGCTGCTCTATTAAAGCCGCAAGATTCGCGTTTTCTAGCTGATACTCATCAACATTTTTAAGGGATACACGACCAGCAATAAAAAAAACAACAAACAGCAGTAGCACCACAAGCAAGGAGTGTCGTTCTTTTCCGCGTCTCGCTTTCTTTTGGTGGTACGGATGCGGGCATTTATGAGGCAGCATTAATTATCCAATCAATTAAGGATACAAACCCACATGATCCAAACCGGATTTTTCATCCAGTCCAAACATAATATTCATATTATGTATCGCTTGCCCAGAAGCCCCTTTCACCAAATTATCGATAACTGACAACACGGTGACTATATTTCCACCTTGAGGCCTGTGTACCGCAATTTGACAACGATTGGTTCCACGAATATCACCCGTGTCTGGATGAGCGCCTGCTGGCAACACATCAACAAAAGGTTCATCTGCATAGTAGTCTTCAAATAACGCCTGTAAATCAACTTCTTTATTGCTTAGCGGTGCATATAACGTTGCATGAATTCCTCGAATCATAGGTACCAAGTGTGGCGTAAACGTTAAACCAACAGCTGAGCTCGATATACTCTCCAGCTGCTGCGATATTTCAGGCAAATGCCTATGTCCTGGCACACCATAAGCTTTGAAACTTTCACCACTTTCGCTCATCAAACCCACCACACTAGCAGATCGCCCAGCGCCACTAACGCCTGATTTTGCATCTGCTATCAACATTGAGGTATCAACTACACCTGCCTTAATTAATGGCAAAAAACCAAGCTGAGTCGCCGTCGGGTAACAGCCGGGGTTAGCTACTAAATTAGCCTTTTTTATTAATTCACGATTTGTTTCAGGCAAGCCATAGACCGCTTGATCAAGCAACTCTGGGCACACGTGCTTAGCACCGTACCATTGCTCCCAAACAGCAACATCTTTTAAACGGAAATCAGCGGATAAATCAATCAACTTCACACCAGCTGCTAATAAATCAACAGCCATATGCATCGCCGTTGCATTCGGTGTGGCGAAGAAAACAAGGTCACAAGCGGTTAAATTACTGAGTAACGGCTCAACAAAACACAGCTCATTAAAGCCGCGTAAACTAGGGTATACCGAATCAACTCTTAGGCCTTTTTCAGCACGCGAAGTCACTACTTGAACATCCACCATAGGATGCATAGCAAGTAGCCGAAGCAACTCAACACCGGTATAACCCGTCCCGCCAACAATACCTACTTTAATCACCACGCACCTCGTTTAAAAACCTATTTAGCCGTGCATTTTACACTAGCCACGTCTGATATACTTAATCCAATGTTAAAGTTAAAACAACATCTCTTACCCATATTCAGCACATGGAAAACCCACCTTGTATTTTGGCTAGGCGCCATTTTTGTTGGCCTTGCGACAGTTGGCTTAACACTGGGTAGTGAACTGGTTAGCGAGCTCTTTAAATCGCTTCACCAACAATATTTAGTTTATAGCTTCATCTTCACCCCTGTTTGTCTCACGCTTTTAGCTTGGGTGACCATTCGTTTCTTCCCCGGCTCTGAACGCAGCGGTGTTCCCCAAGTAAAAGCGGCTCTTCAACCCAACCAATCAGATGATGAGCGCCCACTATTGGGCTTACGTGTCATCATCGGTAAACTAATTCTCAGTCTTGGTGGTATTTTATCGGGCGCATCTGTTGGTCTTGGCGGCCCATCCATTCATATTGGTGCGGCATTAATGAGATACTTTGGTCGCTTTGCAAATTTCGCCCCACATTATTTAGAACGTGGCTTAGTTCTAGCCGGTAGTTCAGCCGGGTTTGCTGCTATATTTAGCGCTCCGCTCGCAGGAATTGTCTTTGCTATTGAAGAAATGGGACGCTCATTAGAAGAAAAAACCAGTGGAATCATTTTAACTGCCGTTATTTTTGCCGGCGCAACCTCGCTAATCATCCTTGGGCAATATGTTTATTTCCCAAATGACGCCCTTTCTTTTCCATGGGGTAAAGCTTGGCTTATTGTCCCTATCTGCGGTATTTTCACCGGTTTAATGGGAGGAATATTCAGCCTAACTCTTCTCAAAGGTGGCAAGCTACTCAATTCAATTCGTTATCTTTCACCGCTTAAAATAGCCTTTGTCTGTGGGCTTATTATTGCAACTCTCAACTATTTATCCGATGGTGCAACAGCAGGCACGGGCTATCAAGAAACTAAAAACTACCTATTAAATGCTGAAGCCATGTCCAGCGAGTACCCCTTTATGCGAATGCTCGCAACCATCGCCACTTTCTTTGTAGGAATTCCGGCTGGAATTTTTGTCCCCTCCCTTTCAATTGGTGCAGGCATGGGGGCTAACCTTGCAAGCTGGTTCCCTATAGCACCCTTATCTGTTGTTATCATTTTGGGTATGACTGGCTATTTTGCTGGCATGCTACAAGCGCCATTAACCGCGTTTGTTATCATCATGGAGATGACTAACTCGCACGCATTACTACTTCCCATGATGGCCACTGCTTTTATTGCCAACGGAACATCAAAACTCATTTGCCCGCTATCACTATACGAAGGCTTAACTCAACACTATTTACCGCAAAGCAAACATGAAACAAAATAAAAAAATTATTGGCATTATTTTCATCATACTCAGCATTAGTGGAGCTTGGATGCTGCTGACAAACAGCCTTTCAAGCCCAGCACCCGACATTAGCTTCACCACCCTTAAAGGTGAAGAAATATCGCTAAAATCACTACAAGGAAAACCTACTTTAATTACCTTCTGGGCAACCGACTGTCCGGGCTGCATAAAAGAAATACCCCATTTAAAGGAGCTGCATAATACATTCGCGACACAGGGCTTGAATATTATTGCAGTCGCCATGCACTACGACCGCCCCGACAATGTGATTGCGATGTCTGAGGCAAAACAACTTCCCTACCATGTCGCGTTAGATCCTCTCGCAAATGCCTCTAAAGCATTTGGTAACGTAAGGCTTACACCCACTAGCTTCCTCATCGCGCCAGACGGCAGCATCACTATGCAAAAAATTGGTGAGTTTGACCAAGCCGATATGCAGCAACGCATTAAACAATTACTTATTAAGGGATAGCCATGTGGTTTAAAGCTTTACATTTAATTTTCATGGTGACTTGGTTTGCTGGCTTATTCTACCTACCACGATTATTCGTCTATCACGCAATGAGTGACGATACCATTAGCCACGAACGCTTCAAAATAATGGAGCGCAAGCTTTACTTTGGCATCATGACGCCGGGACTGATTCTTACCTTAGTTTTTGGAACGTGGATGCTTCACGACTATGCATGGGCTGTTTTTTCTCAATCCCCTTGGTTACATATAAAGCTAAGCCTTATTGCCATCCTATGTGTTTACCACGTGTATTGCGGAAAATGGCTACTCGACTTTAAATATGACCGTAACCAACATAGCCATGTGTTTTTCCGCTGGATGAATGAACTACCCGTATTGTTTCTCGTTGCCATCATCATTTTAGCGACTGTTAAGCCATTTTAATGAAATGGCTTGTTATGCATTTACACGTAAAATAATTAACGCCGATTCAAGCAGCTCTAATTACAAACCCGTATAATTGCTCTTTTTATCAAATTAAGAGCTCATCATGACCAACACTGTTCAATGCGTTGTACTTAAAACGGAAGCTGAAGCACTGGATGCTGCGCCACACCCAGGCGAGTTAGGGGAAAGAATCCTTGCCAATGTCTCTAAAGAAGGCTGGAGCAAGTGGTTAGAACGTTTATCAATGATCATTAATGAAAACGGCCTCAGCACCGCTGACATAGATAGCATCAAGCTAATTGAAACCCATATGAAAGGCTTTTTCTTTGGAGAAGGCGATATGGGACAAGTTCCCGCTGGCTTTCATAAATAAGGCGGTAATACCTATATAAAAAAAGCCGCAATCATGCATGATTGCGGCTTTTTGCTATCTGTAACAATAACGCTTTAAAGTTAGCGTTTCTAAAATTGCTATTAAACCTTAGCTCTGATGACCAAGCACTTACCCAGTAACATTCTGTTAACTACCGCAACCACCGCTAGATGAGCCGCAACTACCACAACCGCCAGAACCGCCTGTTGCAGCAAAAACGTTATTAAAGACGAAGCTCGCATCGCCCATACCACGATCAACAAAATCAATTTCGACTCCGCGCATATAACTTAACGCCACGCTATCGATATAAATTTTGTAATCGCCTGAGTCCAACATACTGTCATACTCACTCAACTCGTCAGAAAATGTCATCCCGTACGACATACCACCACAGCCACCGCCAGAAACAAAAATTCGGATCGCTTCCATCTCATCACCAACATCAGCAAAAAGCTCCTTTAGCTTTTCGGCAGCAGATTCGCTGATAATAATATCTGATGATGTTAGTACGGTATTAAATGATTGTGCTGCACCCATGGCTAGCTCCTTTAAAGAATATTTACCTGCTTATTATACGATTTATTTTAAAGAAATCAGTACAACGCATCATTTTTATTAGAATGCGGTTGATAATGAGAACAATTCGCATTATCATTAGGCTCACATATTAACAACACCTAGGAACACTATCGTGAAATACGCATCATTTGCAAAAACTAGCGGTCTCGCTGCTTTACTCAGTGTCGCTATCGCGCCACAAGCATCCGCTGTTACACTCGAAGAGCTCGCAAAAAGGCTCGATACATTAGAAGCTAAAAACCAACTACTCCAACAAGAAAATAGCGCTCTACGTGAATTTGTTCAGCAAACAGATAAAAAAGCCGACGCAGCAGTGTCAGCCTCTGAAGCTCTTGCAGATAATAGCAGTATACAAAAACTAGCTGACTGGGCAGATAAAACAACCATTGGCGGCTACGGCGAACTACATTACAACAACCTCTCTGGCAAAGGCGGCGAAGATGATAAAGATGCCATAGATTTCCATCGTTTCGTACTATTTTTTGGGCATGAATTTAACGATGATATTCGGTTCTTCTCCGAGTTAGAGCTAGAACACAGCATTGCTGGTGACGGTAAAGATGGAGAAGTAGAACTGGAACAAGCCTATATAGACTTTGATTTAAACGATCAACATACTGCACGTGCAGGTCTATTCTTATTACCAGTTGGAATTATTAACGAAACACATGAGCCGCCTACTTTTTACGGCACAGAGCGCAACCCTGTGGAGAAAAACATTATCCCAGCCACTTGGTGGGCTGCTGGTGCAGGCTCACAGGGTGAGCTAGGCGCAGGTTTCAGCTATGCCGCTTATGTACACTCAGGTTTAAATTTAAATATAGATGATAAATTCAGCATCCGTGATGGCCGCCAGAAAGTAAGCAAAGCCAAGGCAAACGATCTAGCCGCAACTGCTCGTCTAAAATACACCGGCATTGCTGGGCTTGAATTATCTGTTTCAGCACAACACCAACAAGACATGGGGCAAGGCTTAGTCGCTGGTCTTGGAAGCGGTAATTTAATAGAAACTCACGCTATTTGGTCAACAGGGCCTTTCACGCTCAAAGCACTCTATGCTGCTTGGGATATTGATGTCTCCGCAGTGAAAACAGCAGACCCTCTTAAAGCAGAAGGCACTGATAAGCAACGTGGGTTTTACCTAGAACCTTCATACAAAATTTCTGAACAGTTTGGTGTATTTGCTCGTTTCAACCAATGGGATAACAAAGCTGGCAGTAACTCAGGTCTAGCAGCTGACTCAGAAAAAGAGCAATGGGACATCGGTGTAAACTACTGGCCACATGAAGATGTCGTTATCAAAGCTGATTACCAATACCAAAGCAATGACAACGGTAAAGACCTAAATGGATTAAAC
>Ga0209081_1002151_pt1 | contig 11528 bp, 10 predicted proteins | sample GOMGulsemesocosm_4_FD_184636 | JGI IMG/M metagenome (GOLD analysis project Ga0209081, IMG submission 184636) | Methane-oxidizing microbial communities from mesocosms in the Gulf of Mexico - GOM15B Gulf of Mexico (SPAdes) (version 2) | ecosystem: Environmental > Aquatic > Marine > Cold seeps... | reverse complement strand
GTAACACGGGTACAGACCAATCTTTGCCATCTAAAACCCCTCGTTCAATCATACCGCCTAATCCTTGCATGCCACCTGTATGTAATAACACAATACGTTCACCTACTTCAAAGTAACCTTGCTTGAGTAAATCAAAAAAAGCCAAGATCATTTTTCCTGAATAAACAGGTTCAAAATTTACACCTGTAATTTCACTGAATGCTAAAATTCGTCTAGCGTCTTCGGAAGAAAACTTAGCATAACCGCCACGATGAAATTGACAGAGTAGTTGCCAATTATCATGATGCTTTGCGTGATTTGGTAATAACTCTTTTACATCTTGAGCTAAATATTCAGCCCCTTTTAATACTGCAATACCTAAAATTTTATGGCTGTCAACTTTACTAGAAACGTCACTAGACAATTCACTAGGCATGTCACCTGTAATTAAGCCTGCTAACGTACCGCCACTACCGACAGGGGTTATTAAAGTGTCAAATTCAGTTTGTTGATTCAGTTCAGTTATCACTTCTGCCACACCAGGAATAGCCAAGTCATTGCTACCGCCTTCAGCAATGATAAAAAGATCAGGGAACTCTTGCTGCAACAGCGTTAAATAATCTTCATCGTGTCTACGGCGATAAGTTTTTCTGTCAACAAAATACAACTGCATACCCCAATGCTTAGCCCAAGATAACGTATAGTTATTGGCATATTCGGTTTCTCCGCGAATAATGCCGACACAAGCAATTTTCTGCTTGAAACATGCAAAGGCTAAAGCGTGAATGTGATTTGAATAACTACCACCAAAACTAAGTATACCTTTGGTGTTTTTTTGCTGAATAGCATGCGCTAAATTGTATTTGAGTTTACGCCATTTATTACCTGAAATTATAGGATGGATTAAATCATCACGCTTAATTTGAACCTGCACATTATGCTGGGTAAATAAAGGATGGTGTAATGTTTGTAGCTTAGATTGAATGGTCATTATTAAGCGTAAAAATAAAAAGTTTAAAAAAATAAAAAAGTTAAAATTACTTGCAGCATATGGTAAATAAAGGATAATCTTATAATAATTCATTTTGAAATAATTGTTATTTAATTATTCAACAAATAAATAAATAAATAAGCAAAACTAATAAATGTCTTTATTATCTCGGATAAGTAATTTTTTTTCAAAAAAACAACCAGATCAGTTGATTGGTATATCCTTGCAGCAAGAATCCTTGTCTGCATGTTTTTTTCCTATTGTTGACAGTGAACATGCTTTTCATCAACAGAGTGTTAGTTCACAAGATTTTTCCCAAGCGATCAATGAATTAAAAACTAAAACTCATTTTAGTGGTCATTGTTATGTAGTGCTTAATGCTCAGCAATCTCAAATAGTACAAGTAGATAAACCTAATGTACCAAACAATGAAATAACATTAGCGCTAAAATGGAAAATTAAAGATCTTGTTTCAATTTCACCCGATAATATGGTTTTGGATTATTTCGATGGCCCACTCCTTGCTGGTGGCAAAGAGAAAATCAACGTGGTTTGTTCGCCATTAAATGAATTGAAAAAAATAGTATCAATTATAAATCAAGACGGTGCAAGTGTAGCAAGCATAACTACAGCAGAGTTCGCCTTTGCAAAATTGTTACCAAAGCAGAAGCATGCTTGTTTATTAGTTTGCCAACAACCGAATGAAGAAGTCACTTTGATTATTGTTAAAGATGGTAATTTATACTTTCATCGTCGTTTGCGTGGTTTCAGTCAAATAGCGAGTAAAACTGAAGATGAACTAGTTATGACCCTGATCGACCCCTTAGCTTTAGAAATACAGCGATCGACTGATTATTTTGAACGTCAGTTAAAGCAAGCACCCATTAAAGAAATTAAAATGTTGCTGCCGATGGAGTCGGAAAGTTTCTTTGCTCGTAAATTAGCTGAGAATACTCAGCAGCCAGTGACGTTATTAACTTTACCTGAAGAATTCAAAGACCAGCGACATTATGCTGCAGCTATTGGCGCTACAAGTATTGTTAAGCAATATAATGAACAAGAAGTAGCGCAAGAATCCGCTCAGGAGTTATCTAATGTCAGCTAAACAACACCTGAGTAACAGTGAGCAAAAAAAATATACCATTAATTTATTACAACCTGAATTACTGCCTGAGCAAGTTTTACTCACGCTACCTAGAATAGTAGCTATATGGGGTGCGGTATTCTTTGTTATGGTGGCTTGGTCAATGTTAGTTAGCTATCAACAACAAACATTAACTACTCAGCAAAAGGCATTAGAAAAAATAAAAGTTAACCAATCTAAAAAGCTAAGTACGCTAACTCAGCAATTAGCTGATCGTAAAGTGGACAAAAAGCTAGCCGAAAAATTAGCGACCATTAAATTATTAATGGCGAATAAACAAGCCTTACATGCTAAATTAACCGATTCGAACCAAACTTATGTTGCAGGTTTTGCTACGGCTATGAGTGAACTAGCTCAAATGCACCGCCAAGATATACGCTTGCAATCTATTGAAATCAACAATAATAGTATGACTTTTTCAGGGTTGGCATTAAACCCTAAAGCGGTACCTGCTTGGTTAGCAGGTTTTGAAAATTCATTATTATTATCAGGTAAAACGTTTGCTCATTTTCAATTGTCGGAAAATGAACAAAATATTACTGAGTTTGTCGTTAGCTCTAAAATGCAAGGAGCCGCACAATAATGAAAGCTCAGTGGCAAGAATACAGTGAAAAGTTTCTACAAATAAGTATTAGAGAACAATATTTAATTTTATTAACTGGTTTAGTTGCGGTGTTTTTTATTATTTTTCATTTGTTTATTGACCCTATTATTATTGCAAATAACAATTCAGCTAAAAAAATAACCCAGTTAACTTCGGGTAATAAATCACTGCTAGTTTCTATTGCTGATATGCAGCTAGCATTGCGAAGTGACCCGAATAAAGCAATACGCATTAAAATTTCTCAGTTTGAAACTAAGCTTAACAAAGCTGATGCTGAACTACTTAAACTAACATCTGATTTAATTAACCCAGTACAAATGCGTTATGCTTTATTGGATTTGTTGAAAGTTGAAAAAGGTGTGTCACTGTTATCGTTTGAATTATTAGGTGCACAGCCTTTGTTGGAAAAAAACAGTAAATCAGCAGATGATGTTTTAACTGAAGATGACAAGGCGAATACTCAACTTGCAGTGGAGCATTCGCAACTTAATCTATATCGCCATGTTATTAAGCTTAAATTATCGGGTGGTTATTTTGAGTTACGTGATTATTTATTGCAACTTGAACAGTTGCAGTGGCAGTTTTTTTGGCAAAGTTTTAATTTTGAAGTGCAAGAATACCCTGAAAGTGAGTTGGAAATTATTATATATAGCTTAAGTACTAAACAGGAGTTTGTTGGTGTTTAAAATACCTTTATTAATACCCGTTGTAGCACTTTTTGTGTTGATGGTAACTAGCTCTGTTGCTAAAGATATTGATCCGACGGGACCTTTTGGTTATAAAGAGACATCGGCCACTTCTGTTATAAAGGAAGAAGAAGCGCTAGTTTTAGCGGCAATAATTCATGGGGATGGTACTCATACGGTAGTCATCAATGGCAAGGTGTTAAAAATGTTTGATACCCTTGGCGAGTTCAGAATAACTGCGATTAATGACCAAAGCGTAATATTGCGCAGTGACACTCAGCGTCTTAAATTAACTATTTTTAAAACTAATATTGTTAAGTACTCGAACATAGTTAAGTACTCAAATATTAGTAAGTACTCAAATATTAGCAAGTACTCAACAGTAAAATAATGGTAACAATGAAACAGTATATGAAACATTCAAAGCTAAAAATAGCACTCACCACACTATTGTTATTAAGTGGTTGTCAATCGACACCAGATGAACCTGTAGATATGAAAGAGGGTTTAGATGCCGCTATTGAAAATATTCGTGCTTTTAATGCCCCGAAAGCATTAACACAAGTACCAAATTCTGTACAAACAGAGCTTATGCAACAAAATATGGCGCAAGCTAAACAAGGCATGTTAAGTGAGAAAAGGCTGGAAATATCGGCAATAGATGTTGATGCTGTTGAGTTTTTTACCGCGATTGTTAGTGGCTCAACTTATAATGTGGTTATTCACCCAGAAGTTAGCGGTAGCATAAGTTTAAGCTTAAGTAATGTAACTCTAGGTGAAGCTTTATCCGTAGTTGAGGATGTTTATGGTTATGATATTCGACGAAATAATAATGTTATACAAATATACCCAGCTGGTATTCGAACAGAAACTATTGCGTTAAACTATTTATTCTTAACTCGCTATGGTAGCTCAAATGTTACCATTAATTCTGGTGGTATTTCAGACAACGATCCAAGTAACAATAATAACAGCAATAACAGCAATAACAGCAATAACAATAATAACAGCAACAACAGCAGTGATAATAACAACAATCAAAACAATAACAATCAAGATAATCAGAACAACAATGGCATTAATATTCAAACCAGTAATGAATCTGATTTCTGGACTGAACTAAAAGAAACGTTAACCGCATTTGTAGGTACAGAAGCGGGGCGCTCGGTGTTAGTTTCACCTCAAGCAGGTTTAGTTACAGTACGTGGTTTACCTCAAGAAATAGCCGCTGTTAAAAAGTTTATACATGACACTGAAACACATTTGCATCGCCAAGTTATTATTGAAGCGAAAATAATGGAAGTAACCTTGAAAGATGATTACCAACAAGGTATTCATTGGAACCAAATAATGGATAGTATAGGAAATACTGACTTTACCTTTAGTACTAATAGTAAAGTTGTTGGTAATCTTATTGCTTCACAAATTGGTGGTGAAACTTCAATTGCTTTTTCAGGATCTGATTTTAGTGGCGTTATTGACTTACTGCAAACCCAGGGTAATGTACAAGTATTATCTAGTCCTAGAATAACGGTAACTAACAATCAAAAAGCGGTAATTAAAGTAGGAGAAGATGAATACTTTGTTACAGATGTGTCTAGTACCACTACCACTGGTACGTCAACTACCACCACTCCAGAAGTGGAATTAACGCCATTCTTCTCAGGTATTGCTTTAGATGTAACACCACAAATTGATGATGACGGTAATGTTATTCTTCATGTTCATCCTTCGGTAACACTTACCGAGAATCAACATAAAACCATCAAGTTAGGTGATGAAGTACTTGTATTACCGCTTGCGAAAAGTAGGGTAAGAGAAACAGATAGTATTATTCGTGCAAAATCAGGTGAAATTGTTGTGATTGGCGGTCTAATTGAAACTTACACAATAAATAAAGAGTCTAAAACACCTTTATTGGGTGATATCCCATTGCTTGGTGAGTTATTCAAAAGCAAAAGTGAAACGACACAAAAACGCGAATTAGTGATCATGCTTAAACCTATTGTTGTTGGGCAAGATACATGGAAAACACAATTGCAAGATGCTCGTTCTTTATTGAAAAAGTGGTTCCCAGAAGAAAAACCTGAAGAAGATGATATAGAAGAAGTTGAGCAGGTTGAGCAAAAAAATCAACAAGCTAATCAGCACTCTAATCAGAAACAATAACCAATAAAATATGTATTTGTATCACTTCGGTTTAACCGAGTTACCTTTTACGTTAACGCCAAACACCAACTTTTTTTTACCGCTTCAACCTCATAGTGAGGCTTTAGCAGTGTTAACCACAGCCTTGCAAACAGGTGAAGGGTTCATCAAAGTTATTGGTGAAGTGGGGACGGGGAAAACATTATTGTGTCGAAAACTGCTAAATGAAATACCTGAGCACTTTATTACTGCGTATATTCCTAACCCCTACTTGAATCCTGATGAACTAAGGCGTGCAGTTGCGGTTGAATTAGGGGTGAAGCAAGCTCAACGTATGTCGGTATCATTGCTTACCCACCGTATTCAAAATCGTTTATTAGAATTGCATGGACAAGGGCACTCAGTGGTACTTATTTTAGATGAAGCACAGGCTTTACCAGAAACAAGTTTAGAAGCGTTAAGGTTATTTACTAATTTAGAGACAGAAACTCGAAAATTGTTGCAAGTGGTGCTGTTTGCTCAGCCAGAATTAGATGAGCGCTTAGCGCAAACAAAATTTAGACAATTACGTCAACGTATTACTTTTTCTTATAAATTACGATCAATGAATGCAACAGAGGTAGAACAATATATTCAACATAGAATGCAGGTTGCTGGTTATAAAGGCGCAAATTTGTTTTCTGCAAGTTTATGTAAAAAAATTACCAAAGTTAGCAATGGCATCCCACGTTTAGTTAATGTGCTTTGCCATAAAATGCTTATGTTGAGTTATGGTCAAGGCCATTATCAAATAACAAATAAAATATTAAATGCAGCAATCATGGATACTGAAAGTGTAGTAATCAAGTCGAATAAGCGATATATAACCGCTACAATAGTGTTTTCTATCACAGCTTTAGTTATTTATTACACTTGGGTGGGCTATTTATGAGTGTAATAAACCAAATGCTTAACGAGTTAGATCAACGTAATGCTGGGCAAGGACAATCGACTTCAGTACCCGTGACGGTGACTGAAAAAATATCAACAACTAAAGTTGTGCTAATTAGCTTGGGGATTATTCTCGCTTTAAATACAGTTGCTTTATATGTATGGCAGCTTGTTTCTGAAAATCAGTCACTGAAATTACAGGCGCAATCACAAGCAGAAAAATCAACTCAATTAATAGAGCAACCGCAAGCAAAAGCTAATATTCCACCAAAGCAACAAAAGCAACAAAAGCAATCAGAAATAGAAATCGTTGCAACTAAAGCTATTGCACCCGTAGTCTCAGCCCCAAAAAAACGAGTTCAGCAGCTAAGTACTCAGCTGGAAGCAGCAACAATAAAGCAGCAAACCTCAGTGATTAGTCATAGTGCTGAAGCTAAACCAATTAAAACTAAACCAGTTAAAGCTCAGCAAGTTAAAGCCAAACCAGTTAAAGCTAAACTAGCCAAAGTAACCGTAGAACCAACAGTCAAAGTTAAAAGTAAAATGACTGTTTCTAGACGGCACTTAACTGAAGATGAATTAGTAGCAAAAAAAGTGGCAAAAGCCGAACTAGCTTTGAATCGAGAACAAATAGGCAAGGCAGAGCAATTATTTGAAGATGTGTTAATTATTCAACCGAGCAACGATAAAATTCGTCAAAAACTTGCGGCATTATGGTTTGGCCGTAAGGCTTACCAACAAGCAAGTAATTTATTATCTCAAGGGATCGCTATTGACGCTAAAAATAGTGACTTGAGGATGATGAAAGCAAAAATAGAACTAAAACAAAATAAATATAAAGCGGCTTATCGCACTTTAAAACCTTTAGCTAAATTACAGCAACAAGATTATCAAATATTATTAGCTAACACCGCTCAACAAGCGAACCAAGTTAATGGTGCGGTTAACGCTTATAATGAACTCATCAATATGCAACCCGAGAGTGCTCGGTGGTCTTTAGGTTTGGCGATTGTGTATGATAAAAATAGTCAGTTTCAATTAGCAACGGCGCAATACAAACTGGCGTTGAATAAAAACGCTTTGTCAGCTTCGTCAGCAATATTTGCTCAACAACGAATACAAGCTTTAAAAGAGTAGGATTAAACATGGTAGCACCTAAATTAAAAATGCGTCTGGGAGACTTGTTAGTACATGAGCATATCATTACTAATGAACAACTGATGCAAGCGCTAAATAGCCAAAAAGCAACAGGTCGTAAGCTAGGTGATACCCTAATTGAGTTAAGCTATTTGTCTGAACGACAGTTATTGGAATTTTTAGCGCAACAACTCAGTTTGCCTTTCTTAGATATTAGTCAACGTCGAATCGCCACTGAAAGTGCTAGTTTAGTTTCTGAAGTACACGCTAGGCGTTTACGGGCATTAATCATTGAAGATAGAGGCGATTCAGTTTTAATAGGTATGAGTGATCCTGCTGATTTAAATGCCATAGACCAACTTGAGCAAATGTTAGCCCCTAAGCGGTTAGCGTTAGCGGTAGTCATGGAATCGCAAATGTTTGATGCATTTGATGGTTTATATCGACGTACCGCCGATATAGAATCATTTGCCAGTCAACTTGAGGAAGAATATGAACAATCGTCTACCTTTGATTTATCATCATCATTTATGGATGAAGGTGGTGATGCAACGGTTGGTAAATTATTGCAATCGGTATTTGAAGATGCGGTGCAAATGCGTGCGTCAGATATTCATATTGAGCCAGATGAAAATCAATTACGCATTCGCCAACGTATTGACGGTGTATTGCAAGAAAACATACTAAAAGAAAATAAAATAGCTTCAGCTATGGTGCTACGTTTAAAGCTAATGGCTGGCTTAGATATTTCAGAAAAACGAATTCCACAAGATGGACGGTTTCAATTACATATTTCTGGGCATGATATTGATGTGCGTATGTCAACCATGCCTGTGCAATATGGTGAATCAGTGGTGATGCGTTTATTAGATCAATCGGCAGGTTTACTGTCGTTCGACCAAACGGGTATGCCTGATGATATTATCAAACGGATGCGGCATCAAATTACTCGTCCACATGGTATGGTTTTAGTAACAGGACCAACAGGTAGTGGTAAAACTACCACCTTATATGCTGCGTTAAGTGAGTTAAATACCGCCAGTAAAAAAATAATCACGGTAGAAGATCCCGTTGAATATCGTTTACCACGTATTAATCAAGTACAAATAAATACTAAAATTGGTTTGACCTTTTCTAGTGTGCTTAGAACTGCTCTTCGTCAAGATCCTGATATTATGATGGTGGGTGAAATGCGTGATCAAGAAACGGTTGAAATAGGTTTGCGTGGTGCATTAACAGGGCATTTAGTGTTATCTACGTTGCATACCAACGATGCTATAACGAGTGCTTTACGATTAATTGATATGGGGGCAGCAGGGTTTTTAGTGGGCAGTTCTTTGCGCGCTATTATTGCCCAACGCTTAGTGCGTAGAGTATGTAAGCATTGTCGTGAAGATTACACCCCAGATGCACAAGAGTTACTTTGGCTGACTAATTTGGCGGGTGATAAAGTAAAAACGACCAAGTTTATGCAAGGGCGCGGCTGTCAATCATGCTCACACACTGGTTATAAAGGACGAATAGGTGTGTTTGAATTGTTGGAAATGAATGGACCTATGATGGCCGCATTGAAACGTGATGATACCGAAGCCTTTACTCAATTGTCACTTGCAAACCCAAGCTTTAAGCCACTTGCTCACGCAGCATTTGATTACGCAGTACAAGGGGTAACAACCGTTGAAGAAGTCTTGCGCTTAGTCGAAACGGTTGACGTAATGTAAGCGGGATTTTAATCGATAAAATTAAATGTAGGCGGGATTTTAATCGCGCTTAATAGATAAAGGTTAACTTATGGCGTCATTTAAATACATTGGTCGTAACATTAGCGGTAGTCAAGTGAAAGGCGTAATAGAAGCTATTAGCAGCTCTGCTGTGGCCGAGCAGCTGTTTAAAAAAAACGTTACCCCTGTTTCAATTACTGCAGCAGCAGATAAGCAAAGTGAGAGCCTAGCCAGTAAAGATATTCGTGAAATATTTGGCTTTACTCATGTTTCTTTAGAAGAATTAATTATTTTTTCAAGGCAAATGTATGCCTTGATGCGCTCAGGTGTACCAATTCTTAGAGCCATTAATGGTATGGCTGAAACAAGCACCTCAATAAGTTTAAAAAAAGCACTGATAAAAATTGGTAGTCAGCTAGAAGGAGGCTACACGCTTTCTTCGGCGCTTAATCAGCATCCCGATATATTTGGCAGACTATTTGTTTCTTTAATTCATGTTGGTGAAAATACAGGCCAACTTGAAGAATCATTTTTAAAACTCATTAGTTATTTAGAGCGAGAGCTTGATACACAAAAACGCATTAAAACAGCGCTTCGTTATCCAAGTATGGTATTTATTGCTATTTCTGCTGCTTTGGTTATTTTAAATATTTTTGTTATTCCTACCTTTGCACAAATGTTTTCAAAGCTAGGCGCAGATTTACCAGCGATGACCAAATTTTTAATCGCCAGCTCTAGCTTTTTTATTAATTTTTGGCCATATATGTTAGTTGCTGGTGTTGGTACTTACTTTGCAATACGGCAATCGTTAAAAACTGAAAAAGGTCGTTATCAGTGGGATAAACGAAAAATTGCTATTCCTATTGTTGGCAGCATAATTGAACGCTCAATATTGGCAAGGTTTTCTCACAGTTTTGGTATTATTTTAAAAGCGGGTATTCCCATGACCACAGGCTTAAGTTTAGTAGCCGATGCGGTTGATAATAGCTTTATGAAAGAAAAAATTATTACTATGCGTCAGTCTATTGAAAGTGGTGAAAGCTTATTACGTGCTTCAATTGCTAGCGCATTATTTACGCCACTAGTCTTGCAAATGATTGCGGTAGGTGAAGAAACCGGCCGAGTAGATGAATTACTTAAAGAGGTTGGTGATTATTATGAACGTGAAGTTGACTATGATTTAAGTACCTTAACCGCTCGTATAGAGCCGTTATTATTAGTTGTGGTTGCTGTTATGGTATTAGTTTTAGCATTAGGTATATTCACACCAATGTGGGACATGGCATCGGCAATGAAAGGTTAAAGAAAGTTGCGAGCAAGCAAAGTAACGGACAAGAAAAGTTTCGGGTTACGAAGATACTCTCAACCGTTGTAAAGAAGGCAAGGCGAAATTTTAATCGCGCTAATTAGCCATACCATGGGGGAATTTATGGCATCAAACAGTGAAAAAAAAGAAAAGTCATTGGCTGAGTTTGTGCTGATTATTCTTTTAATTGGTATGCTGGCAGCTATTTTTATTAATTATTACATCAAACAAGAAGCGCAGTATGCAAATGCAGGGTTTAGTAACTTAGCGCAGAGTTTTAATGTCAAAGTAGCCACAGTACACGCGCAATGGTTTATGGATAAGCAACCAAGTGTGGTACAGGTGGTTTCTTTAAATAAAAAAGAAAAACAACAGGTTTCTGTTAACCAATTTGGTTGGGTAGACTCACCACAAGAGGAACTGGCTTGTGAAAAAATATGGCAACTGGTTATGGCGCAACCATTAAGCGTTATGAAGTTTACAATTGCGGCCATAGAAGTACGAAACACTAAAAGTAGAAATATAGAACATGTTGCTGATAAAGTTAATGTGAAAGGCGCAATCTTGATGTGTCGATATGTATTACCTGATGGACGTTATTTTAGTTATAATCGCTTAAATGGTAGAGTAACGGCTACCATTAAAATGACAAACTAAAGCAGTATTTTTAAATGTGAATTTTTTGTTAAATAGACATTTAAATAAGCAACTTAGCAAATAAATCACTGTAACTATATGGGTGTTAGTGTTAGTGTTATTGGGTATGTAATCTTAAGTAAGTGTAGATTCTGAGGTAAAAATGAAAAACAAAATAAAAACAGTAAAAGTCATTAATACAAGCAGTCAACGTCAACAAGGTTTTACTTTAATTGAACTAGTGAT
>Ga0209081_1002150_pt1 | contig 11529 bp, 7 predicted proteins | sample GOMGulsemesocosm_4_FD_184636 | JGI IMG/M metagenome (GOLD analysis project Ga0209081, IMG submission 184636) | Methane-oxidizing microbial communities from mesocosms in the Gulf of Mexico - GOM15B Gulf of Mexico (SPAdes) (version 2) | ecosystem: Environmental > Aquatic > Marine > Cold seeps... | reverse complement strand
ATAAGAAATGTAAAGCATGACCAAATTCATGGAAGTATGTTTCAGCATCAGACCATGAAATTAATGTTGGTTGACCATCAACGCCTTTACTGAAATTAGAATTGTTAGATGAAAGAACGTTTTTCTTACCATCAAAGGTAGTGTAGCTACGATAAGTAGTTGCCCATGCGCCAGAACGTTTACCTTTGCGTGCAAAGGGGTCTAAATACCATAAGCCAATATGCTCATTTGATGTTTTGTCTGTTACTTCCCAAACACGAACATCATCGTTAAATACTGGCACTGAGCCATCTTTTATTTCCACGAATTCAAAGTTAAATAAACGACCCGCAACATAAAACATTGCTTCGCGTAATTTATTTAATTGTAGGTATTGCTTAACTTCATCTGAGTCTAAATTGTACTTATCTTTACGTACTTTCTCAGCATAAAAACGATAATCCCATGGCTCAATTTTTTCAATACCATCTTGCGCTTTACCAATAGCAAGCATATCGACAACTTCTTCATCAACACGGGCGATAGCTGCTGGCCATACACTTTCCATTAACTTGATCGCATTTTCTGGTGCTTTTGCCATTCGGTCTTCTAAGCGCCAAGAAGCATAGTTTTTATAACCTAATAAACCAACACGTTCATGACGAAGTTGTAGAATTTCAGCAATAATAGCGTTGTTGTCGAATTCATCACCATTATTGCCACGATTATAATAGCTATTCCACACTTGCTGACGCAATTTACGTTCAGTTGAATAAGTTAAGAATGGGTCCATTGATGAACGAGTGTTGGTAATGGCATATTTACCCTTATGATCGCGATATTCTGCTGCAGAAGCCGCGGTACTAATAATAGATTCTGTTAAACCGCCAAGTTGCTCTTTTGTTAAATACAGTACATAGCTTTCTTCATCTGCTAAAACATTATTACCAAACTTTGTGTGCAATCCTGCTAGTTTCTGATTAATGTCTGCATAGCGTTTTTTGGCATCACCTTCTAACGTTGCACCATTACGCGCAAAACTATTATAAGTTAAATACACTAAACGTTGCTGCTCTGGCGTTAGCGCTTTAACTTCATCACTGTTATAAACCGTTTGTATGCGTGCAAATAGTTTTTCATTTTGATTTATTTTAGAGAAAAAAACTGAAAGTTTTGGTGCCATTTCTGCTTGAATTTCACGAAATTCTGGTGAAGATTGATTTGAACTCCAAATTCCCCAGTAAGAAAATACACGATCTAACTCTTCGCCAGTTCTTTCCATGGCAACAATAGTATTTTCAAAGGTAGGTGCTGCTGCGCTGTTAGCGATGGCTTCAACTTCAGCAAGGTTAATTTTCATACCTTCTTCTATCGCTGGAATTAAGCCAATAAGTGAAACTTTATCAAACGCAGGTACGCCTTGATATGGCCCTTGCCATTTAGCAAGTAATAACGCTTTTGCTTGTTCAACGTCATTATTGTTAGCTACAGTTTTTGTTTCTGCTTTATCTATTTTTGTCGCTGTATTGCCAACTGCCTTACTTTCAACGGAATTATTTTCACCTGTACAAGCCATTAAAAGACTTGATAATAAAAAGGTGGATATTAGTGTTTTTTTCATAGTTCATCTCTAGCTAGCGTGTTAGTGGTTACAATAACTGTGGTGATTGATTAATCAAAAAACATAGTCACAGAGTTAACATTACATTAACAAGTATTACTAGGCAAAGGAATGCTTAAAAATGACATTCATCTTAAAAAGTATGCAGTTAAACTGATTTATACATTCAACTGTTAAATTTTTAGCCTTAATAGCTGATAAAGAATATGCCTTGAGCTTTGTCTATTACCAATAAAGCTAGAATCAAAATTAAATTTAATCTGCCCTAGTACATTTTATTGATCTAATTCGAGCAAAGTAATATTCAATTCATTACAATAGTCTCGTTAAATTTTTTAGGCATTTTACAAGGCACAACCATGATGCAAATTACCGACTTGCAAAAAGAACAAAAAATCACACCGCTATTACGTTTAGGCTTTCGTCCCTTTTTTCTTAGTGGTGCTGTTTTTAGTATTATCGCAATAACACTTTGGTTATTAATGTATAAAGGCACCATAAGTTTATCCCCTTTTGGTGGTGGTTATTGGTGGCATATTCATGAAATGATTTTTGGTTTTGGTTGCGCCATTATTGCTGGATTTTTACTTACCGCCGTACAAAACTGGACAGGTGTGCGTGGCGCTCAAGGTAGTACTTTATTAATATTATTTTTACTTTGGTTAGCAGGGCGAATAGTGCTACTTATGCCTAACCTTGTAGGCGATACCTTAACAACCGTGGTTGATTTAAGCTTTTTGCCCGCAGTTGCCTTTGTTTTAGCTAAACCTATTATTGCGATTAAACAATATCGAAATTTATTCTTTGTGCCTTTGTTATTACTGTTCACAATAGCTAACTTAGAAATGCACCTTGCTATTTACTTACCACAAACTTTTACTATCGCTTTCGCAGCATATGCTGGTGTCATGTTAGTTATCTTTATAATGTCAGTAATGGCTGGGCGTGTTACGCCAATGTTTACCGCTAATGGCACACAAACACCAAAAGCAACGCCATTACCTTGGCTAGATAAGGTGACTAATGGCAGTTTGGCTATTGCAATGTTTTCATTACTACTACAGCCCATCGTTGGTTTTTCTGAGACATTCTTTGGCGTATTATTGATTATTGCAGGAATTTTTCAAACCATGCGTTGGTTAAGATGGAAGCCCTGGATAACATTAAGTATACCGCTGTTATGGTCTATTCATATTGCCATTAAATTTATTGCTTACGGATTAATTTTATTAGGTATCGCCTATTTAATTCCTGAAATACCAAACAACCATATTTGGCATTTATTAACCATTGGCGGTATGGGAGGGTTAATTTTAGCGATGATATCAAGAGTGTCTTTAGGTCACACAGGTCGCCCGTTATCGCCACCAAAAGCGATGACTTTCGCCTATATACTGATAACATTAGCCGCATTGGTTCGCGCAATTGGCCCATGGGTATTACCTGAAAAAACACTGCTATTTATCGATATTAGCGGCACGTTTTGGTTACTATCCTTTGGCATATTCGTTGTTACTTATGCACCCATGTTAATGAATCCTAGAAAAGATGGCAGGCCGGGATAAAATAAATTATGCATACTGTATTTTTAGATAGCCAAACTTTTAGTTCAAATATTTCCTTTTCGGCAATTGAGCAGCAAGTATCTACACTTACTTGTTACGCTACCACCACGCCTGAACAGGTGTTAGAACGCTGTCAAAATACTGATATTGTGATCACTAACAAAGTGATGTTTACCGCAAAAATGCTAGCTAAGCTTCCTGAGCTAAAGCTCATTTGTATTGCTGCTACAGGCTATAACAATGTTGATATAAAAGCCGCAACAAAATACAAAATTGCAGTCACCAATGTTTGTGGTTATGCGGGAAATTCAGTTGCTCAATATGTACTGGCACAAATACTCGAATATTATCAACAAACTTGCCATCACAATACCAATACTGAACAAGGTTATTGGCAAAAAAGTGAAACCTTTTGTCACCATGATAATGCTATTACTGAGCTTTCAGGAAAAACGTTAGGCATTGTTGGTTATGGTAGTTTAGGACAAGCCGTAGCTAAACTTGCCAATGCTTTTGGTATGAATATTTTAATCAGCGAGCGTCCTCATGCAAAAAGTATCAGAAAAGAAAGAGTTTCTTTTTCAGAACTTATTGAGCAAGCCGATATACTCAGTTTGCACTGTCCGCAAACAGCCGATACCACAAATTTAATAAATACTGAGGTGTTCACTAAAATGAAACCTACAGCGATGTTAATTAATACGGCTCGCGGTGCGCTAGTTAGCAGTGTGGATTTATTGATTGCTTTAAAAAACAAGCAAATTGCTTATGCGGTGCTTGATGTATTAGAGCACGAGCCTCCACCTACTGATCATCCCTTGTTGCTAGCCTTACAGAGTGACAGTTTAAATAATTTAAAAGTTACAGCGCATATTGCTTGGGCAAGTAGCGAAGCGCAGCAGCGATTAATTGATTTACTCAGTGAGAATATTGCTTCGTTTAAGCGTGGTAAAAAATTGAATCGACTTGATGATATTTAAGAACATTATATTTTAGCGCAAATAAATTTCCGCCTACGTTCCTTTCTACAAATACGTATCTTTAAACTTACCATAATGAAAGTAACTCCATTGCCCTACTCGACGTAACGGCGCAAAAGGAAATTTAGGCAGCATTTTATTATAAAGAGGTAGATTGGGAACCGTTTTTCCTGCTATTTTTTCCGCCAAACGTTTACCTGCCTGCACTGAAAAAGAAACACCACTACCACAATAGCCCATGGCATAGAAAATATTCTCGTCAATACTACCTTTTTCACCTTGAATAATATGCGGCAAATCATCGAGTGACATACAAATCCATCCTGACCAAGCATAAGCATAATTAAGTTGCTGTAGCGCTGGAAAACTAGTTTTCAATATAGACAACAAACGCTGAGCATAATAAGGATCATCAGCATTTTTCCCCGTTATGGCCCCTCTTCCACCAAACAAAAGTCTATTGTCAGGCAATTTACGATAATAATATTTAAGCGCTCGAGTATCCATAACGACATTACTGGTTAAAAAATTACATGATGCTAATTGAGCAGAAGATAATGGCTCGGTTACTATAATTTGCGAGAGCACAGGTAGCGTTCGATTAGTAACTAAAGAATGAAACCCTTTAGGTGTATAACCATTGGTAGCTATCACCACTTTTTTCGCTGTTACTGTACCTTTTGGTGTTGTGAGCAGCGTTTTATTTTTGGTCGTATTATTTGCAAAACGTACTGGTGTTGAAGTGTGTACTTTTACCCCCGCTTGACGCGCTAATATTTGATAACCCCAAGCCAGTTTAAGAGGGTTCAAACCAAAACCATCTTGATAGCGAATGGCCCCATAAGCATTTTCATCTGCCATATAGTTTTGATGTAACTCTTTTTTTGAAAGTACCTGAACATCATAACCAAACATTTGTTGCTGCAATTTAGCCTGCGCTTGCAAGGATTTAAACATACTGGGTTTATGAGCCACCTTAATATATCCTGACTCTTGCTGGTCGCAATCAATGCCTTCATTAATTAAGCTATTAACCGTGTCGACACCTGCACACATTTCCTTATAAATGCCGCGCATCACTTCCTCGCCCCACTGATTTTGCATAGTAGAGTATGCTTTTCGACCTGACGACTTTAAAATAAAACCCGCATTTCTACCACTACAACCCCAAGCTATTTGATTGGCTTCAAACACATGCGCTTTAATGCCATGCTCACGCGCTAAATGTAATGCGCAAGAAAGCCCCGTATATCCTGCGCCTATAATGGCTACATCAATATCAATATCTTGCACAAGCTGTCCATCATCTTTTGGCTTGCTCACTTCATTAGCACCAGAAACATCTGCCCAATAACTGCTTGGATATCCAATACCACAACCAGGAGAATCATCTAACATTGGGTCGTACATAAAATTATCTCAATTACTTCAATTTATTTGTTGGTTTCATAGACATTTATTAGCTATCACTTTATTCTAACTAAAGAATTTTTATATTACTTTATCTAGGAAACTAAAGCATGAAAAAGCTTTATCTTGTACTCGCTTCACTTTTAACACTTATGCTATTTGGCTGTAATGGTCACAATGAAGATAGCAATAATAGTTCATCGCAAATTATAGCAAATATTGAGTTGTCACTTTTAGACAGTAAAGGCGACGCTGAACAAAGCTTTTTTAAAAAGGAAACAATCACTATACAAGCTACAGTAACCGATGAAAATAATGTTTTGGTTGCCAATAAAGCCGTTAGTTTTTCAGCATCAATTGGTTCATTAGCCATTGCTTCAAAACTAACAAATAGTGAAGGGATCGCTATTGTTTATATTACTAACGAGTCTCTTTCGTTAGGTGCCGGTAGCGCTAATGCTAGCATAGGTGAAATAAATGCTTTAGCTGTAGATTATGAATTTGTAGAGTCTGACATTATTGATGTTCCGCCCAGTTTAACCACTGTAATGACGTTAAATAATGATTCAGTAAATCAATTTAAAGCTAATCAAGAAGTACAAATATCTAGCACATTAATCGATGGCAATGGCCAAGCAATTGCAAACGAAATTATCACTTTTTCTGCAGATATTGGCATCCTTAGCACTATTACCGTGTTAACCAACAGCCAAGGTATCGCCAATGTTACATTAAGTGGTAACGACAGCACGATTGGCGCAGGTGTTTTAACGAGTAGTTACGCCTTAGATGAAACAGTCAAAATCAACAGCACTTTTAATTATCAAATACTATTAGCTGATGCCGTGATCGACAGTGATATTCGTTTGGGTTATTTTGATGAAAATAATGATTTTATTGAAGGTGAAATTGAATTATCAATAGAAAACAACACAATAAGCGCTGGTGGAACATTAGGACTAAGTGTCGACTTAATTGATGAAAATGGTGACTTAATTGTCACCCCTATTCCCGTAACATTTACTTCGAATTGTGTACAAAATAACAATGCAAGCATTGATGAGTCTGTATTAAGCATTAACGGTACGGCAAGCTCAACTTTTGCTGACATAAGTTGCGCCGGTACAACGGGTAGTAATGATGTGCTATTAGCCAGTGTTGCCGTAAATAACATTACCAACACAGCAAGCGAAACGATTACCATTAATGGTGAGCAACTAGGCTCAATCGAGTTTATTTCTGCAGAGCCAACATCAATAGTACTTAAAGGTACTGGTGGGAAGAATAAGCAAGAAACATCAACGCTAACCTTTAAAGTAAAAAGCCAATTAGGCAATATTTTAGCCCAACAAGAAGTCAACTTTGCACTAAGCACCACTGTTGGCGGTATCAGCTTAAGCCGAGAGGCTGGGTTTACTAATAGCCAAGGATTAGTAACTACACAAGTTTCTGCCGGAACAGTACCTACAGCGGTACGTGTAACAGCTTTAGCAAGCATGGATTTTAATGGCGAAAAAGTAGAAGTACAAAGTCAATCAGATTTATTATCTATTAACACTGGCTTGCCTGAGCAGCGTTCAATGACTCTTGCTGCAAGCGTATTAAACCCTGAAGCTCATAGCCGTCCCGGTGCCGAATCTATAATTACCGCTTGGTTATCAGATAATTTTCACAACCCTGTTCCTGATGGCACAACCGTTAATTTTACGACAGAAGGTGGAAATATTGAACCGAGCTGTTCAACCGTTAATGGCAGCTGCTCTGTAACATGGACAAGTAGTGAACCAAGAGTCAACAATCATCGTGTTACCATTTTAGCCACAGCCTTAGGCCATGAAACATTCTTCGATACTAACGGTAACAATACTTTTGATGATGCTGATGGCAATCCAATCCTTGATACTGGCAATAGCAATAACTTAAATGTCGACTCAGGTTTTGGTAATTACCCTGCTCAAGCCAGCGGCTTTTTAGATATGTCTGAAGCGTGGCGAGATGATAACGAAAATAGTGTTTATGATAACGGTGAAACTTTCATTGATTTTAATGAAGACGGAACATTTAGTACGGCTGATAGTTTATTCAACGGCCCACAATGTCAAGGAACAAACTGTGCTGAAGAAGCGAAGCGTAGCATTCATGTCAGAAAGGCAATTCGATTAGTTATGGCTAGCTCTGGTGCTGAACTTCGTTTAACTAATGGTAATGGCAGTGTTATCTATCAAGACTCATTAACAGGTAATAGTGCTCCTCTTGCTGACGTACCAAATGGCGGTAGCCAAGAATTTAATTTTTACTTTGCCGACACAGCTACACCTAATCAAACCATGCCATTTGGCACAACAGTAGATATTGTTATTAGCACTGGCACATTGCAAGGCTTCACTAGCTTTACAGTTGGCAACAATAACCAAGAGGGTTTCAGCAACATGAACTTTTTTGTTATTCAAGACACTGGTAGCGCTCCTCAAATAGCCATACTTACTATAACGATCACCTCACCTAGTGGCTTTATTACCAGCTTAAACAAAAACATAACGTTACTGTAATATTTTTGTCGAACATTAAATATAAAAAGCTCACTTCTAAGCACTTCAAGCAAGTCATTAAACTTGCTAACGAAGTGCACGGTGACGGTTACCTTAATGATAAAAGTATTGCTGATTGGGCTGAGCGTGGCATAAGTAACAATATTAATTGCGCTTATGTAGCACTACTTGATGATGATAAAAGCACCGAAGAAAAGCTCATTGGTTTTCGTATAACTTTTGCCGTAGAGCATTGGCAAGCCAATCAATGGTGTAGTCCAAACTTATGGCAAATAGCAGAAGATAAGTGCTGTTATTTCAAGTGCAATACAGTAGATAAAAATTTCCGTGGTTTAGGTGTTGGTAAAAAATTACTACAACATTCAATTAAAGCCGCAAAACAGCAAGGCGCACAAGCTGGCATTGCTCATTTATGGAAACAAAGCCCTAATAATAGTGCTGTTGCCTATTTCACTCATTGTGGTGGTGAGTTAGTAAAATCCCATCGGGATAAATGGAATGAAGAAAGTAAACAAGGATATAACTGTATTTTATGTGGCCATGATTGTCATTGTGAAGCCGCAGAGATGATTATTTACTTCACGCCCACTTAGGATCCTCGGTAACTAATCTAATAACCAATCAATCTCTTCTTTTGCTTGTTCTTTTAGCCAAGCATTAGCTTTTGAAAAATGCTGACAACCAAAAAAACCACGATAAGCCGAAAGTGGCGAAGGGTGTGGACCGTTTAATACTAAGTGCTTAGTTTCATCTATGCCTTCAGCTTTTAAGGCTTTCTTTTGTGCGTGTGCACCCCATAAGATAAATACACAGCCATCATTATGCTGATTGATTTCTTCGATAATTTTATCGGTAAAGATTTCCCAACCTAATTTAGCATGAGAGTGCGCTTGTCCTTGCTGTACCGTTAGTACAGTATTTAATAACAAAACTCCCTGCTTAGCCCAAGCGGTTAAATTTCCATCATGAGGAGTGATAAAACCATCAATATCTGTAGCTAATTCTTTGTAAATATTCACTAACGATGGCGGCACTTTAATGCCTTTTTGTACAGAAAAAGCTAAGCCATGTGCTTGTGGGATATTATCATTAGAAATACCGTGATAGGGATCTTGCCCTAAGATCACTACTTTTATATCAGCTAAATCATGAAATTCAAAGGCTCGAAAGACGTCTTCTTGTTCAGGAAAAATAGCAATACCTTGCGACCTTTGTTTAGCAATTTCACCTTGCAACTGACAATAGTAATCTTGCGATTGCTCGTGTTTAATTACTTGTTGCCAGTGCGGTTTTATCATAGTTACTTTAAACTTCACTTAAGATGACTTATTTTAATAGATAAGCGCGTAAATCCGCAAACTCATTGCTCATCTCTTGCGATAAAATTGGCTCGCCAGCACAATCTGCAAGTTCTTTTGGTAAACCAATAGGTTGACCTAAAATACTCTCAACTACTTCTTTAAACTTAGCTGGATGAGCAGTTCCTAAGAAAAGACCAAATTCACCTTCTTTAGCGCTGTACTGCAATGCTTTATAAGCAACTGCGGCATGTGGTTCGCTGATATAACCTAACTTGCTCAATTGAATTACTGTTGACTGTGTTTGCTCTTCATCAATAGAAACCGAACTTACACACCCATCTTCTACAATGCCTGATTTAAGCATGTGTTCAACACGTGGCCAGTTGTTAGGGTTACTAACATCCATTGCATTTGAAATAGTCGCAACCGTTTTATTTGGTGTCCACTCACCTGTTTCTAAATAACGAGGTACGGTATCATTTAAGTTGGTGGCGGCAATAAAGCGTTTAATAGGTAACCCCATGGCTTTGGCAAATAAACCTGCGGTTAGGTTGCCAAAATTTCCTGATGGAATAGAGAAAACAATATCACCTAACTCTGTTTTAGCACGAGAAAACTGAGCAACAGCTTCAAAATAATAACAAATTTGTGCCAGTAAACGGCTGATATTAATTGAGTTGGCTGAATTTAAACCAATGGTATTTGCTAATTCTTTATCATCAAATGATTTTTTTACTAACGCTTGGCAATCATCGAAGTCACCTTTAACGCAAAGTGTCTCAATATTATCACCTAAAGTAGTAAACATTTTTTCTTGTAGTAAGGAGATTTTACCTTTGGGATACATGATAACAACGCGAATATTATCAATACCATGAAAGGCATGAGCAACCGCAGCACCAGTATCACCTGACGTTGCCGTTAAAATAGTTAATGGTTTCTTCTCGCCACTGGCTTTGGCATCTTTAGCAACAAATACTTGTAGACACTTGGCCATAAAACGAGCACCAAAATCTTTAAAGGCTAATGTTGGCCCGTGAAATAATTCTAAAATAGCGCGTTCTTTGCAAATAGGTTGTAAAATAGCAGGGAAGTTAAAGGCATCAGTAACAATGTCAGTTAACTCTCGCTCATTTAAATCTTCTTCAACAAAAGGCAATAATATTTTTACGCTGCGCTCTACCAAAGGCATTGCTAACAGCTCATCAATATTATCGAACTTAGGCATAGTTTTTGGAAAGAATAAGCCCTGATTTTTACCTAAACCTTGCTTTACTGCTTGAGCAAAACTTACCTGTTCATCATTTTCTTTTAAATTATAAAATTTCACTTGTTGTTCCTAATATTTTTTGTAGAAGCGATTTTAACCGCGTTATCTTTGTTGAAGATATCTGGAATAAATCCCCTCCTACACTATTTAATTCGTTACATGGCTATGCATATGCCTCAGGTTCGTCATCCTCGTGATGCCTCAGGTTCGTCATCCTCGTGATGCCTCAGGTTCGTCATCCTCGTGATGTCTTAATCGAGGATCCAGTCTTTAAAAAGCAATGGATCTTCGATCAGAGACTTCGAAGATGACGTTTACTAAGAGTTCCTGAGTAAACGGCATAGCTATGATTCGTTATATCTCAACGGCACCAGTTTCATCTACTTGGCATACATGAACAAAGCCAAGCGCTGTTTGTAAATAATTGTCTTGCAGCCACAAAGCAAAGTTTTGTGCTTGCTGCTCACTGTCACAAATGCAAAATAATGTTGGCCCTGAGCCAGAAATACCAACTGCATGTGCGCCTTCTGCCATCAAATAATCATGAGCTTGTTGATATTTGGGCAATAAATTTATTCTGTAGGGCTCTGCAACTACATCAGTTAAAACAGAAAAAGCTTGTGCCTTATCTTGCCTGTGACAAGCATCAACAAAGGTTGCTAAATTTTGACCATAGCTTATCACATCAGCGCGGCTATAACTTGTTGGCAACACATCACGCGCCGCTTTGGTTGAGACTTCAATACCCGGATAAGCCATCACATAAAAACAATCATTAAAACCAGGTAATACTCGGCTGATTACTTCGCTATCTGGCACCATTAATTGCAAACCACCTAAATAACAAGGAGCGA
>Ga0209081_1002148_pt1 | contig 11549 bp, 9 predicted proteins | sample GOMGulsemesocosm_4_FD_184636 | JGI IMG/M metagenome (GOLD analysis project Ga0209081, IMG submission 184636) | Methane-oxidizing microbial communities from mesocosms in the Gulf of Mexico - GOM15B Gulf of Mexico (SPAdes) (version 2) | ecosystem: Environmental > Aquatic > Marine > Cold seeps... | reverse complement strand
GTGCACCTGCGGCTTGACCTCTTCCCAGCCCCAGTTGGCGCGCATGAAGGCGGTATCGATCTCGTTGTCGAAGTGACCGATGTTGCAGACCACCGCGCGTTTCTTCAGTGCTTTCAGCATGCCGGCATCACAGACGTTGGCGTTACCGGTGGTGGTGACGATCAGGTCAATCTTGCCCAGCAGCGCGGCGTCGATGCAGGCGTCGGTGCCGTCGTTGATGCCGTTGTGGTACGGGGAGACGACTTCGAAACCGTCCATGCAGGCCTGCATGGCGCAGATCGGGTCGATTTCGGTGACCTTGACGATCATGCCTTCCTGGCGCAGCGACTGTGCAGAACCCTTGCCCACGTCACCGTAACCGATGACCAGCGCCTGCTTGCCGGACAGCAGGTGGTCGGTACCGCGCTTGATCGCGTCGTTCAGGCTGTGGCGGCAGCCGTACTTGTTGTCGTTCTTGCTCTTGGTGACCGAGTCGTTGACGTTGATTGCCGGGACCTTCAGGGTGCCCGCTTTCAGCATGTCGAGCAGGCGGTGCACGCCGGTGGTGGTTTCTTCGGTGATGCCGTGGATCTTGTCCAGCATCGCCGGGTATTTCTTGTGCAGGATTTCGGTCAGGTCGCCGCCGTCGTCCAGCACCATGTTGGCGTCCCACGGCTGACCGTCCTTGAGGATGGTCTGCTCGATGCACCATTCGTACTCTTCTTCGGTCTCACCCTTCCAGGCAAATACCGGGATGCCGGCGGCAGCGATCGCAGCAGCGGCCTGATCCTGGGTTGAGAAGATGTTGCAGGAAGACCAGCGTACTTCGGCGCCCAGGGCAGTCAGGGTTTCGATCAGTACGGCGGTCTGGATGGTCATGTGGATACAGCCCAGAATCTTGGCACCCTTGAGCGGCTGCTCGCCGGCGTACTTGCGGCGCAGGCCCATCAGCGCGGGCATTTCCGACTCGGCGATGATGATCTCGCGGCGGCCCCAGTCGGCCAGGCTGATGTCGGCGACCTTGTAGTCGGTAAAGGCGTTATTGATCACGGCACTCATCTGATTTCTCCATTCGTGGTTGCGAATGGGCGCGGTTAAATGTCGCACGCCCCGGACGAGCCTGGCAGCGGCTGGAGCCGCTGCTGCAGCGCCCCTCGTCCGGGGCTGAAGTTACCCGGTCAGGCTGTTCGCACAGGAACACGCCTTGGCCGGAATCGGTTCAGAGGCGATACTGTCGCCCCTCCTGTATGTCGTCTGGATGAAACATGATCGCTGTTCCATACCGAAAACTCGTTGTCGCCCTGTTGCTCGGCGCGGCTTTGGCCGGCTGCAACAATGAACCTGACCCCAACTCGCACGAAGGCAAGCGCCAGGCGCTGTTCAAACAGATGCTGCGCCAGACCGAGCCGATGAGCGGCATGCTGACCGGGCGCGTTACCCCCAGCATGGGCGAGTTCATGAACAAGGCCGATACCCTGGCCCAGCTCGCCGATCAGCCCTGGGAGCACTTCCCGACCCCGGGCGATGACCCCGAGCCGAGCCGCACCAAGGACACCGTCTGGTCCGATCCCGAAGGCTTTGCCCTGGCCATTGATGACTTCAAGGCCAAGGTCGCCGACCTGCATGCCGTTACCTCTGTCGGCATCAAATCCCTGGACCAGGCAGCTGATGAGCTGCGTGCGGTCCAGCAGTCCTGCAAAAGCTGTCATGACAGCTATCGCCGCTGAGCGGCGATAGCTGCAGCTGCAAGCCTCAAGCTGCAAGTAAAACCCGCGCGGTTGCGAATCGTGCGGGTTTTCTTTTGGCTGAGAGAGTAACTGGATCTCAGCAGAAACACCTGGGGACATCGCTCAACCGAGCCTGCTTGTAGCTTGTAGCTTGTAGCTTGTAGCTTGCCGCTACGCCGTCAGGCGTCCGCGCGCAGCGCGTCGGCCTTGTCTGTTTTCTCCCACGGGAAGGCGGTGAAGGTGTCACCCTTGACGGTCATCTCGAACGGGTTGCGGCCGAAGTGGCCGTACGCGGCGGTGGCGCGGTACATCGGGTGCAGCAGGTCGAGCATGCGGGTGATCGCGTACGGACGCAGGTCGAAGTGCTGACGGACCAGCTGGATGATCTTCTCGTCGCTGATCTTGCCGGTGCCGAAGGTGTTGATCGATACCGAGGTCGGCTGCGCCACGCCGATGGCGTAGGAAACCTGAATCTCGCACTTGTCGGCCAGGCCGGCAGCGACGATGTTCTTGGCGACGTAGCGGCCGGCGTAGGCGGCGCTGCGGTCAACCTTGGACGGATCCTTGCCGGAGAACGCGCCACCACCGTGACGCGCCATGCCGCCGTAGGTGTCGACGATGATCTTGCGACCGGTCAGACCGCAGTCGCCCACCGGGCCGCCGATGACGAACTTGCCGGTCGGGTTGATGTGGTACTGGGTGGCGGCGTGCAGCAGTTCGGCCGGGATCACCTTTTTGACGATCTCTTCCATCACCGCTTCGCGCAGGTCCGCCTGGCTGATGTCCGGGTTGTGCTGGGTTGACAGCACGATGGCGTCGATGCCGGTGACCATGCCGTTTTCGTAGCGGCAGGTGACCTGCGACTTGGCGTCCGGGCGCAGCCAGCCGAGGCTGCCGTCCTTGCGGGCTTCGGCCTGACGCTCGACCAGGCGGTGCGCGAAGGTGATTGGTGCCGGCATCAGTACGTCGGTTTCGTTGCTGGCGTAGCCGAACATCAGGCCCTGGTCGCCGGCGCCCTGATCTTCCGGCTTCTGACGGTCAACGCCCTGGGCGATGTCCGGTGACTGCTTGCCGATGATGTTGATCACGCCGCAGGTGGCGCCGTCGTAGCCGACGTCCGAGGAGGTGTAGCCGATGTCGCAGATCACGCCGCGTACCAGGTCTTCGAGGTCGACCCAGGCGCTGGTGGTGATTTCACCGCCGACGATGGCAACACCGGTCTTGACCATGGTTTCACAGGCGACCCGGGCAAATTTGTCTTCGGTCAGGATGGCGTCCAGAACGGCGTCGGAAATCTGGTCAGCCAGTTTGTCCGGATGGCCTTCGGACACGGATTCGGAGGTGAAAATCGAGTAATCGCTCATGGGTCTTTCCTGTCCTCGGGAGAAGGGGATTCGGGTTTGGCCAGCTGCAGCAGTTGCAGCTGAAAGCCGTTACGCAGGCCGATGTACTGGCTGTTGCCCGGACGCAGTCCGGCAGCCTCGGCCCAGCGCGCAATATCATCCTGGTCAAAGCCTAGCCACAGATCGCCGCAGCTGTCGCGCACCCAGCTCTGGTCGTGGCTGCACAGCTCGGTCAGCACCAGGCTGCCACCGGGTTTGAGCAGTGCGGCAAAGCGCTTGAGCGCTTCAGCCGGCGCCGGCATGTGGTGCAGCACCATGTTGCAGACCACGCAGTCAGCCAGCGGCAATTGCTGCGGCAGCAGGGCGTCGGCGAGCAGGCAGTCCACGTTGTCGAGGCCCGCGTCCTGACACTGCTGGCGCGCGCGCTCAAGCATGGCCTCGGCGTTGTCGAGTCCGACCACGCGCTCGAAGCGGCTGGCCAGGCTGGGCAGAAAGCCGCCTTCGCCCGGACCAATCTCGATGGCCAGTTGCCGGGCCGGCAGCGGCAGGGCGTCGATCAGGGTCAGCAGCGGCTCGCGGTAGATGCCAAAGTGGGCGATCAGGTCCTGCTGCGCCGGGGTGCCATCGGCAAAACGGGCAAAGAACTGGCGTGACAGCTCTGCACGCTGGGCGTGCACTGCAGCAATGGCTTGCTGCAGTTGGGCGTCATCCGGCTGGCTGTCGAGTTCGTTCAGCAGTTGGCTGTGCAGCCGATGCCAGGGCTGTTCAGTGACCGGCAGGCTGCGGCGGTAGAAGATCGAGTTGCCTTCGCGGCGCGTGCTCACCAGCCCTGCGTTTGCCAGCACCTTGAGGTGGTGGCTCATGCCGGACTGGCGCATGCCGAAGATCTGCGCCAGTTCCAGCACGCCGAACGAGTCGCTGCGCAGCACCCGCAGGATATCCAGCCGCAACACATCGCCAGCGGCCTTGCAAAAGGCGGCCAGGTCGTCGGTCTGACTGGGGGTGGCGGGAAGGTGCGCAATCTGGTTCATGCGGCGCAGTTTAGTTTTGATCGGGCGTCGCCGCAACGCCTATATCAAAAAACTTTGATATAGGCCCCTCCGTTCGTCCGGCGAGCGAACGATAACCGCACTCGGAACGGTGTTTTCATTGCCCGAAACGGCCGTTTGCGCGAAAATGCCCGCCTTCTTTTCCCGGCCAGCCGCGTGTTGCGGCAAACGCCCCATGCCTTGCCAACCACAGGAGTTGTTCATGCCCAGTCGTCGTGACCGTGCCAATGCCATTCGTGCCCTCAGCATGGATGCCGTGCAGAAAGCCAACAGCGGCCACCCCGGTGCGCCCATGGGTATGGCGGATATCGCCGAAGTGCTGTGGCGCGACTATCTGAAGCACAACCCGGCCAACCCGAATTTCGCCGACCGCGACCGCTTCGTGCTGTCCAACGGTCACGGCTCGATGCTGATCTACTCGCTGCTGCACCTGACTGGCTACGACGTCAGCATTGACGACATCAAGAACTTCCGTCAGCTGCACAGCAAAACGCCGGGCCACCCGGAATACGGCTACACCCCGGGCGTTGAAACCACCACCGGCCCGCTGGGGCAGGGCATTGCCAATGCCGTGGGCATGGCGATCGCCGAGAAGGTGCTGGCTGCGCAGTTCAACCGTGAAGGTCACGAGGTTGTCGACCACAACACCTACGTGTTCCTCGGCGACGGCTGCATGATGGAAGGCATCTCCCACGAAGTCTGTTCACTGGCCGGCACTCTGGGTCTGGGCAAGCTGGTTGCGTTCTACGACGACAACGGCATCTCCATCGACGGTGAAGTCGAAGGCTGGTTTACCGACGACACGCCCAAGCGCTTCGAGTCCTACGGTTGGCAGGTGATCCGCAATGTCGACGGCCACGATGCCGACGAGATCAAGACCGCCATTGAGACCGCACGCAAGAATACCGAGCAGCCGACCCTGATCTGCTGCAAGACCATCATCGGTTTCGGTTCGCCGAACAAGCAGGGCAAGGAAGAGTGCCACGGCGCAGCACTGGGCGAGGCGGAAATCGCTGCTACCCGTGAAGCGCTGAACTGGCCGCACGCCCCGTTCGAAATTCCGGCTGACATCAAGGCCGAGTGGGACGCCCACGAGGCCGGCGCCAAGGCCGAAGCCGCCTGGAACGACAAGTTTGCCGCCTATCAGGCTGCCTTCCCGGAACTGGCTACCGAGCTGCAGCGTCGTCTGGCTGGCGATCTGCCGGCTGACTTCAGCGCCAAGGCCGATGCCTACATCGCCGAAGTGGTTGCCAAGGGTGAAACCATCGCCAGCCGCAAGGCCAGCCAGAACACCTTGAACGCCTTTGGCCCGCTGCTGCCGGAAATGCTCGGTGGCTCCGCCGACCTGGCCGGCTCCAACCTGACCCTGTGGAAGGGCTGCAAGGGCGTCGAGTCTGCAGACGCGTCCGGTAACTACCTGTTCTACGGTGTGCGCGAATTCGGCATGACCGCGATCATGAACGGTATCGCCCTGCACGGCGGCTTCGTGCCCTACGGCGCCACCTTCCTGATCTTCATGGAATACGCCCGCAATGCGGTGCGCATGTCGGCACTGATGAAGCAGCGCGTGATCCATGTCTACACCCACGACTCCATCGGTCTGGGGGAAGACGGCCCGACCCACCAACCGATCGAACAGCTGGCCAGCCTGCGCGGCACGCCGAATCTGGACACCTGGCGCCCGGCCGACGCGGTTGAGTCGGCGATTGCCTGGAAGTACGCGCTGGAGCGTGCCGATGGCCCGAGCGCATTGATCTTCTCGCGTCAGAACCTGCCGCATCAGGAGCGCGATGCCGAGCAACTGGCCAACGTTACCCGCGGTGGTTACGTGCTGAAGGACTGCGACGGCGAGCCTGAACTGATCCTGATCTCGACCGGCTCCGAAGTCGGTCTGGCGGTCAACGCCTGGACCGCCCTGACCGAACAGGGCCGCAAGGTTCGCGTGGTGTCCATGCCGTCGACCAGCGTGTTCGACCAGCAGGACGCCGCCTACAAGCAGTCGGTGCTGCCGCTGGAAGTGGGTGCTCGTATCGCCATCGAAGCCTCCCACGCCGACTTCTGGTACAAGTACGTCGGCCTCGACGGCCGCATCATCGGCATGCAGGGCTTCGGCGAATCCGCTCCGGCTGCGGCGCTGTTCGAGGAGTTCGGTTTCACCCTCGACAACGTGCTGGCAGCGGCTGAAGAGCTGTTGGAAGACTAAACCAGCGGCAAGCCTCAAGCCTCAAGCTGCAAGTGGCGCTCTGCCTGCTTGCTGCTTGCAGCTTGCAGCTTGCAGCCAGGCGGAGCCTGCTGTTATGTCCCACCCGCGTCCCTATAAAATCGCTCTGAACGGCTACGGCCGGATCGGTCGCTGCGTGCTGCGCGCGCTGCACGAGCGCGGTGATCTGGATGTGCAGGTGGTGGCGCTGAATGATCTGGCCGACCGTGACAGTATTGAATACCTGACCCGCTTTGACTCCACCCACGGCCGCTTTCCGGGCGAGGTGCGGGTCAGCGGTGACTGCTTGCAGATCAACGGGCAGGCGATTCAGGTTTTGCGCGAGGCGGAACCGGAAGGGGTTGACTGGCGCGGGCTGGATATCGATCTGCTGCTGGAGTGTTCCGGGCAGTACACCACCCGTGAACAGGGGCTGCGCTTTGTTCACGCCGGGGTGCCGCGGGTGCTGTTTTCGCAGCCGATGGCCAGCGAAGAGGCGGTCGATGCCACGCTGGTGTATGGCGTCAATCACGCCAGCCTGCCGCGCGACGCTCGTCTGGTGTCCAACGCCTCCTGCACCACCAATTGCAGCGTGCCGCTGCTCAAGTTGCTGAACGAAGTGATCGGGCTGGAGTACGTTTCCATCACCACCATTCATTCGGCAATGAACGATCAGCCGGTGATCGACGCTTACCATCACGCTGACCTGCGCCGCACCCGTTCGGCATTCCAGTCGGTTATTCCGGTCTCGACTGGTTTGGCACGCGGCATCGAGCGGCTGCTGCCGGAGCTGGCCGGGCGCATTCAGGCCAAGGCGATTCGGGTACCGACGGTAAATGTGTCGGCGCTGGATATCACCCTGCAGACCGCGCGCGACACCAGCGCTGCTGAAGTCAATGCGCTGCTGCGGGCCGCCGCCGAAGGCGACTATGCGGGACTGCTCGATTACACCGAGCTGCCCCACGCCAGCTGCGACTTCAACCACGACCCGCACTCGGCGATTGTGGATGGCAGCCAGACCCGCGTTTCCGGCCCGCGGTTGGTGAATCTGCTGGTCTGGTTTGATAACGAATGGGGTTTTGCCAACCGCATGCTGGATGTTGCCCAGTACTGGCTGGCGCAACCTGTCGAATGACTTGAGCGCGGCCAACGGCGGCGCAACTGATTAACCCTTATTGAACGAAGGAGCGGGCTATGACCGTACTGACCATGAATGAGCTGGACCTGAACGGCCAGCGTGTACTGATTCGTGAAGACCTCAACGTGCCGGTCAAGAACGGCAAGGTCGCCAGCGACGCGCGTATCGTTGCCTCGCTGCCTACCATCAAGCTGGCGCTGGAGAAAGGCGCTGCAGTCATGGTCTGCTCACACCTGGGCCGCCCGGAAGAGGGCGTGTTCAGCGAAGAGAACAGCCTGGCACCGGTTGCTGCTTACCTGAGCGAAGCGCTGGGTCGTGAAGTGCCGCTGGTGCGCGACTATCTCGGCGGTGTCGAGGTCCAGCCGGGCGAGCTGGTGCTGCTGGAAAACGTCCGCTTCAACAGGGGCGAGAAGAAGAACACCGACGAGCTGGCTCAGCAGTACGCGGCGCTGTGCGATGTGTTCGTGATGGATGCCTTCGGCACCGCCCACCGCGCCCAGGGTTCGACCCACGGCGTTGCCAAGTTTGCCAAGGTCGCCTGCGCCGGTCCGCTGCTGGCCGCCGAGCTGGACGCGCTGGCCAAGGCGCTGGACAAGCCGGCCCGCCCGATGGTGGCCATTGTTGCCGGCTCCAAGGTTTCGACCAAACTGGACGTACTGACAGCGCTGTCGGACAAGTGCGACCAGCTGATCGTTGGTGGCGGTATTGCCAACACCTTCCTCGCGGCCGCCGGTTACAAGGTTGGCAAGTCGCTGTACGAAGCCGACCTCGTTGATACCGCCAAGTCCATTGCCGCCAAGGTCAGTGTGCCGCTGCCGGTTGACGTGGTGGTTGCCAAGGAATTTGCCGAGTCCGCCACTGCCACTGTCAAGGCCGTCGCTGACGTGGCTGACGATGACATGATTCTCGACATCGGCCCGCAGACTGCAGCGCAGTTTGGCGAGATGCTCAAAGCCTCCGGCACCATCCTCTGGAACGGCCCGGTTGGTGTCTTCGAGTTCGACCAGTTCGGCGAAGGCACCAAGGCGCTGGCGCACGCCATCGCTGCCAGTGAGGGCTTCTCGATCGCCGGTGGTGGTGACACCCTGGCTGCCATCGACAAGTACGGTGTTGCCGAACAGATTTCCTACATCTCCACCGGTGGTGGCGCCTTCCTCGAGTTCGTCGAGGGCAAGGTACTGCCGGCTGTCGAGATTCTGGAGCAGCGTGCGCGCTAAGCACAGCTGCAAGCCTCAAGCTGCAAGCGGCAAGGGGTGACCAGCCTCAGGTCAGGCGGGTAGACTGTCGGGATCGCCCGGACAGCTTGCCGCTTGGGGCTTGTCGCTTGCCGCAACGACTTTTTTAACGGAGAGATTGATTATGGCTCTTATCAGCCTGCGCCAGATGCTCGACCACGCCGCCGAATACGGTTACGGCGTGCCCGCTTTCAACGTCAACAACCTGGAGCAGATGCGCGCCATCATGGAAGCGGCCGACAAGACCGATTCCCCGGTGATCGTGCAGGCCTCTGCCGGCGCCCGCAAGTACGCTGGTGCGCCCTTCCTGCGTCACCTGATCCTGGCTGCCATCGAGGAGTTTCCGCATATTCCGGTGTGCATGCACCAGGATCACGGTACCAGCCCGGACGTGTGCCAGCGCTCGATTCAACTGGGCTTCAGCTCGGTGATGATGGACGGCTCGCTGAGGGAAGACGGCAAGACCCCGGCCGACTACGACTACAACGTCCGCGTGACCCAGCAGACCGTGGCGTTCGCCCACGCCTGCGGTGTGTCCGTGGAAGGGGAGCTCGGTTGCCTGGGCAGTCTGGAAACCGGCATGGCGGGTGAGGAAGACGGCGTTGGCGCCGAGGGCGTGCTGGATCACAGCCAGCTGCTGACCGACCCGGAAGAAGCCGCGGCCTTCGTCAAGGCCACTCAGGTTGATGCGCTGGCGATTGCCATCGGTACCAGCCACGGCGCCTACAAGTTCACCAAGCCGCCGACGGGCGATGTGCTGTCAATCGAGCGCATCAAGGAAATCCACAAGCGCATCCCCAACACCCACCTGGTAATGCACGGTTCCTCCTCGGTTCCGCAGGAGTGGCTGAAGGTGATCAACGAGTTCGGCGGCGACATCAAGGAAACCTATGGTGTGCCGGTCGAGGAAATCGTCGAGGGCATCAAGCACGGTGTACGCAAGGTCAACATCGATACCGACCTGCGTCTGGCGTCCACCGGTGCGATGCGCCGCATGATGGCCGAGCACCCGAGCGAGTTCGACCCGCGCAAGTTCTTCGCCAAGACCATCGACGCCATGCGCGACATCTGTATCGCCCGCTACGAAGCCTTTGGCACCGCCGGCAATGCCTCGAAGATCAAGCCGATCTCCCTGGAAGGCATGTTCCAGCGTTACGCCAGTGGCGAGCTGGAAGCCAAGGTTAACTGAGCACTGAAGGGGCGGCGCAAGCCGCCCTTTTTGCAACAGGACAGAGATATGAGCAATCAGGACGAACAGGACGACGAGTCCTTCGCCGAGGCCCGCCTGATCGAAGCGATCGAGAATCAGCTGGCTGCCGGTGAGCCACCTGCTGCGCAGGCGACCATGAACAAGCTGACGCTGGTCGGTTATGCGCGCGAGGATATTCTCGAGCTGATGGCGCAGGTTCTGGCCCACAGCATCAACCAGATGCTGGAGCAGGACGCTGCCTTTGATACTCCCGCCTACGAGCAGGCCTTGCGCAATCTGCCGACCCTGCCCGATGGTACTGACGCGAGCTGAGTGCTCGCACTGCGTAACAGGATAACGACAATGAAATTGATGACCGTACTGCGGATCGTCTTCCTCTATCTGCTGGCCGTGCTGGTGGCGACCCTGCTGGGCTCGCTGGTCCAGACCCAGTTCAATCTGGCCGCACTGCAGGCCATGGACGTGCCGGTTGATCTGGCGACCCGTGCGCAGAGCAGTCTGCATGACCTGCTGACGTTTACCCCGATTTTTGTCGTCATGGTTGCAGCGACCCTGCTGCTGGCGCTGCCGCTGGCCGAGGCACTGGGGCGCATCTTCAAACCTTGGCGCTGGCTGCTGTATTTTCTGGGTGGGTTTGTCGGCATCTGGGCGGCCTTCACCCTGGCAAACACGCTGCTGCCGATGCCGACCTTTATCGCGGCGACTCGCGAAACATCCGGCCTGTTGAGCATGATGGCGGCAGTCGGTCTGGGCAGCGCGCTGTTCGGCCGTTTGACCAAACCCAAGGCGCGGCGCGGGCTGCGTGTGCTCGGTTAATCCTGCAAGGAGACAGTTAATGAACAGGTTCACTCTGGTCGGCGCCGCCCTGGCGCTCTGTGCAGGCCCGGTTGCGGCGGCGGACTATCAGATCGAAACGGTCGCCGAGGGACTGAGCAATCCGTGGTCACTGGCGTTTCTGCCGGATGGCGGCATGCTGGTCACCGAGCGTGCCGGCCAGCTGCGCCTGATTGGCGCTGACGGCACGCTGCGTGCCGAACCGGTAGCAGGCGTGCCCGAGGCCTTCGTCAACAGTCAGGCGGGTCTGATGGATGTGGCGCTGGCGCCTGATTTCGCCGAATCTGGCGAGCTGTTCCTCAGCTACAGCTGCGGCACGCTGGAAGCCAACCATACTTGTCTGGCGGCGGCGACCTTCAATGGTACGGCGCTGGAAAATACCCACGAGATCTTCCGTGTTCAGCCAGCCAAGCGCGGCAGCGCGCATTATGGCGGGCGCATCGCCTTTCTGCCGGACAATACCCTGCTGCTGACGCTTGGGGATGGCTTTGATTACCGCGAGCAGGCGCAGAACACTGGCAATCATCTGGGCAGCATCGTGCGCCTCAATCGTGATGGCTCGGCGCCGGCTGACAATCCCTTCGTTGCCCAACAGGGGGCGCTGCCGGAGCTCTACAGCATCGGCCACCGTAATGTGCAGGGGATCGTGGTAGACGGCGCAGGTCGCGTGTTCAGCCACGAACACGGCCCGCGCGGTGGCGACGAGCTGAACCTGATTCAGGCCGGTCACAACTCCGGTTGGCCGAAGATCACCTACGGTGTCGACTATAACGGCTCGCAGATCTCGCCCTACACCGAATTGCCCGGGCTGGAGCAGCCGCTGACCTACTGGGT
>Ga0209081_1002146_pt1 | contig 11553 bp, 11 predicted proteins | sample GOMGulsemesocosm_4_FD_184636 | JGI IMG/M metagenome (GOLD analysis project Ga0209081, IMG submission 184636) | Methane-oxidizing microbial communities from mesocosms in the Gulf of Mexico - GOM15B Gulf of Mexico (SPAdes) (version 2) | ecosystem: Environmental > Aquatic > Marine > Cold seeps... | reverse complement strand
GACTTAGTGGTAAAAAATGGTTCAAAGATATGTTCTACAACACTTTCATCCATACTACCGCCATTATCTTCAACAATCACTAAGGCATATTGATCTATCACCTTGGTGGATATTAATACTTTGGGCGCTGCAGATTTTTCAACGGCATCTAAGGCATTTCTAACTAAATTACCAATAGCGATTCAAGTTTAGTTGAATTAATATTAACTAACGGCTGCTGTTTATCCAAGGTAATGTCAATGGTAGTACTGTTATCTTCAAGATAAGTGCTGAGTAAACGATTGATTAAGCAATTAAGTTCAACACTTTTCTCTTTCGAGGAGCCACCACCTTGATAAGCAAATTATTTCAACTGAATAAGTATATCCTGCATATTGTGGCAAAGTGGTAGCAGGTTATTTAATGAGGTGTTTACCCCTTGCCAATCCTTTCTTTGTTGTTTAATGGCAATACTTGCTAGTGCACTTTTAAAAGCGACTAAAGGCTGACTTAATTCATGCACTATCGCTGCCGCCATTCTGCCCAGCACGACCATTTTATCTTGGCGGATGAGTTCTTTTTGGGCGACATCAAGGGCTAGTGTTCTTTCTTCAACGAGCTTTTCAAGATGAGAGTGAATAAAAGTATATCCCTCACATACCCTATTTCAATTTCAATAGAGTGATTGTCACTATGTATTATTTTCAAAATTTCAGAACTCCATACTATTGATTATGTTATTTCTTACCATTTACATTTATCCGATTCAGCCCTATGCGAAATTCAACAGGGTCAGAGTCTGGCTAATTACCACTAAATATACAACAAAAACAATTATTTAATATAAAATAAACTCTCATGGCATTTGGTGATCAGATCTATCGACAAAACAAAAATAACGACCAAGGAATAGCTATGAAAGCCAAATCATTTTTATCAAAAACGATTCTAAATGTCACGCTCTCAACGCATAAAACTCGCCGTTTAAGTTTATTTACATCCATTGAAACGGAAAGTGTTATTAATAGTAGGTCGGGATCAGCCGTTAGGGCGTAAGACAAAAATAGCAAACACCCACCCATAATAATTAACCTTTTTATTTAGAGAGGCTGTTTGTTATTTATGCATTTTTTAAGTGGGTGTCTGTTATGTATGTATGATTATCACATAGTTGTGTAGCACGTCACACTTAGCGATTGTAAGGTTAGGTGTTTTAACTACCCAATGATTTTTTCCTTGTCGAAATCATGTGCATCATTATTTTGCTGGCCGAAGGTTGCACAAAATGCGGGATAAGCTTCTTTAAGTACATTAATCACTTGCTCAAAGGGTAAATCATCAAAACTACCATGGTCGTTTAAGTACTCCATATGCTTTTCATTGTTGTTATTAAATTCATGCATAAAGGAATCATTAATACCATCAAACTCTAATGGCTTAACGCCAAAACGTTCGCACATTTCAATATTAAAGGCTGGAGTGGCTTTAACCCATTTGTTATCGATGAAAAGCTCGGTGTAGCCATGCCAAACAAAAACATCGGTGCCCATCAGGTCGAGTAATTTTTGTGTGCTCAAATGGTTTTTAACATCAGAAAAACCTAAACGTGCCGGAATACCAACAGCTCTGGCTGTTGCTGCCAACAACACGGCTTTAGGGATACAAAAACTAACTCCATCTTTAAGTGTATTACTGGCAGTATAGTTTTCTTCTGTTAAGTGAAATTTATAAGGATCGTAACGTACTTTATCGCGTACGGCGTAGTATAAGCGTATAGCCTTGTCTTTATCTGTGCTGGCACCTTCGGTAATTTCTTTAGCAAACTGCTGAATAATCTCAGAATCACTATCGATAAACTTAGTGGGTTTTAAATAAGCATTCATCTATGTTTTCTCTTTATTATTTAATTTAGTACTAAGGTTTTCACACAAAAAGCATTTATTTCGTGCAAAAACCTATAGCTTCACTAATTATTTCAGCAATTCGCCAGCAATAATTAATTTTCTTACTTCGTTAGTACCTGCACCAATTTCAAGAATTTTACCTGTTCTGTATAGGCGGTTGATTTCTGATTCCCACATAAAGCCCATACCCCCGTGGATTTGAACACCGTTATCAAGAATTCGCATACAAGCACGCCCTGCGTGTAAAGCAACCGCAGCAGTACGCATATGGATTTCACCACGACCACCACCACCTTGTTCCAATTCATTAATTTCTTTTAATAATTGGTAAGTCATACAGCGCATAAGCTCTAGATCGGTATACATCTCTGCGATCATTGACTGCACCATTTGAAATGACGCAATCGGTTTTTTGAATTGTTGACGTTGTTTTGCATAATCAATTGATATTTCAAGCGCACGTTCAGCAACACCAATACAATGCGAGCTAAGTACAACACGTTCGATATTTAAGCCACTCATAACGATACTAACGCCGTCATTTTCCTTACCTACCAAGTTTTCAACAGGGACTTTACATTCATCAAAAACAAGTTCGCCGGTTTCACTACCACGCCAGCCCATTTTAACGAGTTTTTGTGCAACAGAGAAACCAGGGAAGTCTTTTTCAACGATAAAGGCTGAAATGCCGTGGGCACCTTTTTCGGGGGCTGTTTTTGCGTAAACTAGTAATACATCAGCAACAGGGCCGTTAGTAATAAACATTTTACGTCCATTTAGCACGTAATGATCACCTTCAAGGCGAGCCGTAGTTGCCATGCTACCCAGTGCATCTGAACCAGCACCTGGCTCGGTTAAGCCAAGGGCGCCAATGTATGAACCATCACAAAAACCAGGTAAGTATTTCTGTTTTAACTCTTCGCTGGCATTACGTAAAATATTGTTGATGCACAGGTTATCACTTGCAAGGTAGTTACCCGCCATAGTATGGTTCCATATACTCATCGCTTCACAAGCAAATGCTTGAGAGAAAAGATCCATACCTGCGCCACCGTATTTCTCAGGCACGGTTAAACCAAGAATACCCACTTCTGACATTTTACGAAATTGTTCTTCAGGGAACCAATCGTCGTTATCCATTTTCCCTGACAGCGGATACAGCTCGTCACGAGAATATTTGTATACCATATCGTATACTTGTTGGTGCTCTGGAGTGAAACCGTATTTTTCTAAATCAACCATTTAAAATCTCCTTTTTAAACTATAAATATGCCATAACTTGGCGCTTCTATACTTTCATTTAATGAGGACATTGATAGCAATACCTAAGGTATTATGCGTATCAATAGGGTCAATAATTCCATCATCAAAAATCTCTGATGCTGAATGGTAGGCATAATTTTCGTTTTCGTACTCTGCGAGTACGAGTTCACGAATAGTGGCTTTTTTTCTTTATTTAAGGCGCTCATATATAATTTTTTCGAATACAGTTAAATATTAATAAACTCCCCCTTGAAAAAATCATAGCATGAACAATAACTAACATTTTAAATTTTTATTATTAGTACCTTTATTAGCTTTTATTAGCCTTTAACTATGTCTAACTTATTTATCCTCAATATCTATTAGATCACAACCAAGATTTGGCATCAAGGTTTAAAAACAAACAATTTTTAAAAAATATAAAAAACCTCTTCTGGTAAAAATCCGTCAAGCATCAACGATTATATTCAGCAAATCGCGCCTTGGGGGCTTTCGCTGAAGCATTGTTAGTAGTAGGTATAATTATCAGGCTCATTTAAGTGTGTAGCACACTTACATTGTATCAAAGAATCAATGTACTATTATCATATGCTCACCTATACTGAAACTTAAGCCCTTAACTTTAGGGCTTTACATTCCATGGTAACGCGTTGATATTACACTATTTTATTGTGTAATATCAAGTTAAGGGGTTAGGTATTGAATAGCAGTGGTGAACATAGCTTAAGTGACTACATTGATGCACTAACCACCTTTACCGCGCTCATCACACTCGCTGGTGATATTGTATTGGTCAATAAATCGGCAACAAAAGCTAGCGGTTTATCTGTAGAGAATTTTATTGGCAAGGCTTTTAAAAGCTGTCACTGGTGGAACTTTAACCGTACAACACAAGACCAGTTAGAGCAAGACATCCAAGAGTGTGTTTTGGGTAAACATATCGACCGTGAAGTCAAAATACAAATCTCCTATGGTCAGTTTTTGAACATCCGCTTCATAATGACCCCTATTACGGATGCAACTGGCAAGATTGCCTATTTAGTGGCAGAAGGGCAAGACATTACCGAGCGATCTGAAAGTTTGAGTAACTTAAGCAACTACATCAATGCACTATCTACCTTTACCGCATTGCTCACACCTGAAGGTGAAGTTGAACTGGTCAATAAAGTTGCAGCGGAGGCCACCGGTTTGCCTGCAGATAGCTTTATTGGTAAAGCTTTTAAAAATTGTTACTGGTGGAATTTTAGCCCTGCGTCGCAAGAGCAGTTAGCACAGAACATTCACGATTGCGCCATAGGTAAACGTATCGACCGTGAAGTAAAATTACAAATTGCCGGTGGTCAGTTCATAAACATCCGCTTCATATTGACTCCTATTACCAACGCAACTGGCAAGGTCACCAATTTAGTAGCAGAAGGGCAAGACATTACTGAACGCTCTGAAGATTTAATTAACTTAAGTAATTATATCAATGCACTATCTACTTTTACCGTGCAACTCACTCCTGCTGGCGTTATTACGTTAGTCAATAAAGCAGCGGCAGAAATTACCGGTTTGTCTGCAGATAGCTTCATTGGCAAAGCAGCTAAAGACAGCTACTGGTGGAATTTTAGTCGTGAAGCGCAATATCAGTTAGAACAAGACATTAAAGAATGCGCTACGGGAAAACGCATTGAACATGAATCAGAAGTGCAAGTTATTGGTGGGCAGTTAATTCACATTCGCTCCATATTAACCCCAATATTTGATACTACGGGTAAGGTCACTTATCTAGTAGCCGAAGGGCAAGACATCACTCAACGCAAACAACTCGAATTAACCCTTATACAAGAAAAAGAAATCGCAGTGAACTTAGCATCTCACGATTCTTTGACAAGCTTACCTAACAGGCGGCATTTTATGGAATATGCCGAAGATAAAATTTCCTTAGCGCAAAGAAGAGGAGATAAGCTGGCTTTATTGTATATTGATCTTGATGGGTTTAAAGCGATTAATGATGATATTAACCACCAAGCTGGAGACATTGTACTTACAACACTAGGAGAGAGATTCAACCGCTTAGTAAGAAAAGGAGAAATGATTGCTCGCCTTGGAGGAGATGAGTTTGCCATGCTAATTTATGGTTATAAAAAAACAGAAGAATTAGATCTTATAGCAAAACGCTTAATTGAACTTTGTTCTCAATCTATTTCTATAGGCGAAAGAAAGGTAAAAGTTAGCTTGAGTATAGGAATATCAACTTTTCAAGATCATGCCGTGAACATAGATGAATTATTATCAAGAGCAGATGAGGCCATGTATAAAATAAAACGTACAACAAAGGGATCTTATGCTTTTGCTGATTAGTTTTAGTAAGGTTAAATGTCTATTTTATGTTATGTTTTATGAAGTTATTTCTGTTAATGTAGACTCTATAGATTTAGCTTTGTCAGGTGAAAAGTGAAGAGTTTTTTGATTTTTATGTATGGTATTAGTTGTTATGTTATTGCGATGACTAGTCAGGTGTGGTTTATTCTTTACCTGAGCGATTGGCAAATAATAGAGCAAAATATTCATACACCACAAGTTAGTAGTTTACCTATTGCTTTGTTGACAAATATTGTTCTAATTATAATTTTTGCTTGTCAACATTCCATTATGGCTCGAATTTGGTTTAAAAACGCCATTAATAATTATATAAACCCAGCAGCAGAGCGCAGTACTTATGCATTAATGTCTGGGTTATCTTTATGGCTAATTGTTTTCTTTTGGCAACCTATAGATGGTGTTCTTTGGCACATAGAAAGCTCTTTTATTTCCTCAATAATCATTCTGTTATTTTGTTTTGGTTGGATTTTTTCAACCTTAGCCACGTTCATTATTAATCATTTTGAACTTTTTGGTTTACAACAAGTTTATTTAAACTTAGTGAATAAGCCTACGCCTCAAATTAATTTTGCCGAAAAGTTATTTTATCGTTTCATTAGGCACCCTATACAGTTAGGAATTTTAATTGCTATTTGGGCAACGCCAATAATGACTTATGGACATTTAACTCTGTCAGTTTTATTCACTATCTATATTTTTATTGGTTTATATTTCGAAGAAAAAGATTTGGTTAGTGCCTTAGGTGATGTTTATATCGACTATACACAACGGATAGGAATGGTTTTTCCAAAGATAAAAAAATAAAGAAGTATTAGTATGTTCAACCGCATAGTATAAAAGAGAGCCTAAGCAGGCGCATAGAATACAGGTTGAGCTGACTATAATACTTACTTCTTAATCATTTTAATCACCTTTAATAAAATATTAAAGGTGATTAAAGATCTAATTAAAAGTGTGTAATAAATTACGTTTTTTTATTAAAATCTACCTTCTTGAGATGGTCTCTTATCAAATTCACCTTGTATTTTTTCTACTAACTGTTTAATTTCACGCTGCCAAGCGTTTTCAAATTCATCAGTCCATTGATCTTTAATTGCATCTTTAATCGCTTTATAGAAAGATTCAAAAAGTTGTGCGTACATAAGTACTGATATGCCATTTGCTTGGTGGGTTCTAACTTCAAAGTCTATTACTTCAACTTTTGGAGTACCTTCAGGCATCATAACAAGATCCATTAATGCATTCAGCATTTTACCACGCACAAGGTGATCCATATGAATCATTAATTGACGGGATTGAGGGCTGACTTCAAAAAAATATTCATAGGTTGGCTCTGTAACATCAATACCCGCCTCACCTGTAAGTTCTAATGTGGATAAAATCACATCAATATCTGACATATTGGTCTTCCTCTTGTTGTTATAGACTTTTACACAACAGTAATGCTTGTCAGTATTACTGTCATTATATTGTGTAAAAGTCTCTCATTATAATTAAAATATGTCGTTATTTTTTAGTAACTTTTACCATTAACTTCTCATAGCCTTTAATAAAGTTAGACTTCACATAAATTGGCTCACCTATTACTTCAAGTTTTGAGAAGCGTTTCATAATCTCTTCCCACGTAACGCGAATTTGCATTTCAGCTAGTCGGTTACCCATACAGCGATGAACACCAAAACCAAAAGCTAAATGCTGGCGTGCATTTTTACGATCAATCACAAGCTTTTCTGGTGTTTCAATAACTTCTTCATCGTGATTACCTGATAAATACCACATGACAACTTTATCGCCTTTCTTAATCAATTTGCCACCTAACTCAACATCTTCTGTCGCAACACGACGCATGTGAGCTAATGGGGTTTGCCAACGAATAATTTCAGGCACCATATTAGGGATCAAGCTTAAATCACTTTTTAATAATTCAAATGCTTCCGGATTTTGATGCATGGCTAATACACCACCTGAAAGACTATTTCGAGTAGTATCATTACCACCAGTGATTAATAACAAAATGTTACCAAGGTATTCATGAGGTCTTTCGATCATATCTTTAGTTTCTTCTGTTCTTAAGAACATACTAATAAGATCGATATTTGCCTCTAATTCTTCTTGAGATAATTGAGCTCTTTCGTGCCAAAGTGCTACAAATCTCTGAAAACACTCACCCAAGCCTTTAACGCGCTCTTCTGGGTCACCATCACCATCGGTAATTTCAGGTAAAGCTGCCCCTATGTCTGACCAATAAGTCAATAAACGACGGTCTTCTTGTGGAAAACCAAATAAAGTGGCAAGCATTTGCCCCGTAAGTTCAATAGATACTTTATCTACCCAGTCAAAGGCTTCACCTACAGGTAAACTGTCAAGAATTGTACTAATACGTTCTCTAATTAATGGTTCAAGCGCAGCGAGTGTGGTTGGCTGTACAACTTTTTGTACTGCGGCACGCTGTGTATCATGCTTAGGGTTATCCATAGCAATAAACATATCTAATTCGATATCATCGGTGTTTAACTCACCAAGAACAATACTTGGCTCAGATGAAAATAATTCATGGTTTTTATCTACAAATTGAATGTCTTTAAATTTTGTGATCGACCAAAATGGGCCAAAAGGGCTGTCTTTTTGATAGTGAACAGGATCTTCTTCACGGAGTCTTTTAAAGTATGATTTCCAAGAATAGCCATTCTTAAACATATGGCCACTACTAAAATCTAAATCATCTAATGGAATTCCTGTTGGATCGGCGATAAATTCTTTTCTTACGTATGCTGTCATAATAGATACTCTTCTTTTATTTTATTATCTTTTAAATAATTGTATACCAAATCAGAACTCCTCGGAGCAGACAAGGTTTACAACCGTTGATATAACATTATATTAATGCCATATATACTCGTGATACTTCAATATGACTGATTTAAAAGCATCCTGTCATATTAAAATAAAGGGTTACTTTTTAGTGACTTTCACCATTAATTTATCGTAACCTTTAACAAAGTTAGACTTCACATAAACTGGCTCTTCTACGACTTCGAGTTTTGAAAAGCGTTTCATAATCTCTTCCCATGTAACCCGAATTTGCATTTCTGCAAGTCTGTTACCCATACAACGATGAATACCAAAACCAAAAGATAAATGTTGACGTGAATTTTTACGATCTATCACTAATTTTTCTGGTGTTGCAATAACATCTTCATCGTGATTACCTGACACATACCACATCAAGACTTTATCGCCTTTCTTAATTAGTTTCCCACCTAGTTCAACATCTTGTGTTGCAACACGACGCATATAAGCTAACGGGGTTTGCCAGCGAATAATTTCAGGCACCATATTAGGGATCAAGCTTAAATCACTTTTTAATAATTCAAATGCTTCCGGATTTTGATGCATAGCCAATACACCACCTGACAGACTATTTCGAGTTGTATCATTACCGCCAACAATTAATAACAAGATGTTACCAAGGTATTCATGCGGTCTTTCGATCATATCTTTAGTTTTTTCATTTCTTAAAAACATACTAATTAGATCGATATTTGCTTCTAACTCTTCTTGAGATAACTGAGATCTTTCTTGCCAAATCTTAACAAAGTATTCGAAACATTCGCCTAACGCTTTAATTCGTTCTTCAGGGTCTGTATCGCCACCAGTAATTCCGGGTAAGCTTATGGCTAAATCAGACCAATAAGTTAATAAACGGCGATCTTTTTGCGGAAAGCCAAATATAGTGGCAAGCATTTGCCCGGTAAGCTCAACAGAAACTTTATCTACCCAATCAAAGGCTTCACCTTCTGGTAAACTATCCAGAATGGTAATAACACGCTCTCTAATTAACGGCTCAAGCGCAGCAAGCGTGGTTGGCTGTACAACTTTTTGTACCGCCGCACGCTGAGGATCATGTTTAGGATTATCCATTGATATAAACATGTCTAGTTCCATTTCATCCGTCGTTATTTCACCAATAACAACGCTAGGCTCAGATGAAAATAATTCATGGTTTTTATCGACGAACTGAATATCTTTAAATTTAGTAATGGACCAAAATGGACCAAAAGGACTGTTTTTTTGATAATGCACAGGATCTTCTTCACGAAGCCTTTTAAAATACGATTTCCAAGAATAGCCATTCTTAAACATATGGCCGTCACTAAAATCAAGCTCATCTAAAGGGATACCTGTTGGATCAGCGATAAATTCTTTTCTTACATTTTCTGTCATAATAGAAATCTTCTTTTATTAATTATAATTATATTTTTATTAAATTTGAATATTGCAAACCAAAGTCTCCCCCTTCAGAACAGACAATAGCCACAACCGTTAATTAGCTTCGGCAGCATGGTGACACATATTATAGACAAGCAAACCTAACTATAGTTAGGTTTTTATAACCTACTGAAAAACAAGTAAAAAAATATTTTAAAACTAACTTGAATTATGTCGCCAGTTTGATTACTCTGTCATTCTTAATTCAATAGAGAGAATGCATAGTGAAAATTATATTTAAAGAACACTCAGGTACTGTACATGAAGTAGAAGCAAATGATGGCGAAACACTAATGGATGCAGCCATGAATAACATGGTTCCAGGTATTGATGGTGACTGTGGCGGCGATTGTGCTTGCGGAACTTGTCATGTATTCATTGCGCCTGAGTTTATAGGTAAGTTAGCTCCTACAATTGGGGAAGAAGACGATCTAATCAATATGACACCTGATAAAGAAGAAAATTCAAGACTTGCCTGCCAGATAAAACTAAACAGCGAGTTAGATGGTATGGAAGTTACCCTACCTGAATTCCAAATGTAATTAGATTTAAAAAACAACATTATACTAAGTGAAGTAATGAATAGCATTTAGCGATTCATTATTTCAATTGGTATTACTATTGGCTATGCACTTAACGCAGAGGCACTCTAAAAAGTGCACATTTTTCTGTATATCGGCATTAACGCCGTTAAAGTGATGGGCTACTACCTAACGAATCCTCACAAGTATTGTTGAGGTACGCGTCTAATTACGCGGTATTTCAGCATTGTTAAGTAAACAAGCGAGATGCATAAACTAATATAAATTTCCGTCTGTACAAAGAACTGAGTCTGAAAATAAAAATGGTTTTAATTGATCTTGAATGTTTTGAGTATTTTCTTTGGTATTACGATCTAAAACCTTATGGTGATGCAGCACCATTGCGTTCTAACGCAATAAAGATAGGCACAAGTTTAATTATTCCTCCACCTTGCTTACGTGATTTATGCTCGACTTCTCTTTTGCCTTTAAATGATTCAAGGTAAAAAGTTTTATCTACTTCAATAACACCTGTTATACCATTTTGATTATATTTGTGATTTAATTGATTTTGTTTTTCAGCTTAAAAGCGCGGTTACTTATATTTAAAAACATGCCGCCTACATTATATCCCCCACATTCTACACACTCAAGCGGGAGCTTTGATATACATGTGTCTCCATTTGAATGACGCTCTAAGCTTTATATTTAACGCTTTAGGTGATTTCCCAAGTAGATACCCATTCTTCATCAATTTTGTGCACTCAATTCACTTCTCAGCCTTTTTCATGCAGCAAGTGGTGAGTCAGCAAGTGCATTAAAAGTTTTACTGCATGATTTGCATTTAAACTGTTGAATTCCTTATTTTGTCATACACCACGATCTAAATAATAGGTCAATGGATCTGTTTTAACTGAAGGGAAACCTTGGAAAGTGTGTTTGTTCAGTTTATATTATTAATAATTCAAATATCTGGTAAACCGAGGTGAGTCTAATTTTTAGATGAGTAGTACTATTAACTTTTATGGTGTAAAAGGTTAATAGCACTAGATATATCAGTATCCGCGTTTTATTATTGGAGGTTTTATTAAAAAAACGCCATAAAAAAACATTTTCTACGATAAATTTAAACTACTAGGTATTTTGATCTTAATTGATAACAACATTTGCGCAAAGGTTTTAGCTTGTGAATCAAGTCTAATCGATGCAGTACCACCACCACCTAATGCTTCTGTTATAAAAAAGTTCAA
>Ga0209081_1002145_pt1 | contig 11553 bp, 13 predicted proteins | sample GOMGulsemesocosm_4_FD_184636 | JGI IMG/M metagenome (GOLD analysis project Ga0209081, IMG submission 184636) | Methane-oxidizing microbial communities from mesocosms in the Gulf of Mexico - GOM15B Gulf of Mexico (SPAdes) (version 2) | ecosystem: Environmental > Aquatic > Marine > Cold seeps... | reverse complement strand
CAAACAAAGCCTGAGTTATTTTATGAGCAAGCAGAAACTTGGCAATTTGCTAAAGTAAATAAAAAGTCGGTTATGCCTTACTATCAAACTATGGACTTCGGTCGGTGTAACGATAGAGAAGAGTTCGTTATGATTAACCCTATGACGCCTATTAATCGTAGTAACTTAAGTATGATAGGGGTTGCTGGTACGTTAGATACGGAAAGTTGTGACAATAAAGATTACAAGCCCAATATCAAAATCTATAAATTTGGTAAAGATACTCAAGTTAATGGGCCGGCTCAAGTAGAAGCATTGATTGATCAAAACCCTGAAATATCAGAGCAATTTACCTTATGGGATCAGCATGGGTCGAATGTAGCAAAAGGGCGTATGGTGATTTTGCCGATGGGTGATAATTCCATCTTATATGTGCAACCTATTTACATGATTTCTACTAAAACCAAGATGCCTGAGCTAACGCGAGTCATTGTATCTATTGGTAACCAAGTCGTCATGGATACGACTTTATGGTCGGCCTTTAAGAAGTTGAAGTTGAAATTTGTCCAAGGCGTTAAAGACGGGCAAGGCACAGGGACATCAGTGAATTAAAGTAGAGTCAGAGCCTCTCTTCATGCGTATCCAGCTTTATGCGAATGAGGAGGGCGTTGTGGTATTCGGAAAAAACGAACTAAAAGGAGTTCTCACCGTGGCTCTAGGTAGGAATGCCAATCACAATAAATTATCATACTAATATAGTCCATTTTCTGGTGCATAATGACTGAATATTACTCTAGTTCATTGGATCATGTGCCCAATATCAAATCCAGGCATAATATTTTTTTGGCAGATAAAGCCGGTATAGCTGCGCCTAAATGCGCTAGTTTTTTGAATAATAAATACTCGCGTTCTTTATCATAAGGAAATTTAAACATGTACACCCTTTACGATTTTTTACCTTCAGGCAATTGCTACAAAATTCGCCTATTGCTGAATCAATTGGGCATCGCTTATGAACGAGTCAATGTTGATATTTTAAACAAAGAGTCGCGTACGCCTGAATTTCTTAACATGAACCCAAATGGGCGCACACCTGTTTTGTGTCATGATGGAAAATACCTAGCCGAATCCAATGCCATTTTATGGTACCTGACCGCGCATACGGATTTCATGCCTAAAGGAGATTATGAACAAGCACAGGTTTTACAATGGATGTTTTTTGAGCAATTTAGTCATGAGCCGAATATCGCCACTGCGCGCTATTGGATTTCTATTTTGAAAGCGGAAAATGAGTATCAAGGCGTGTTGAAAGCAAAAATGACGCTGGGTTATGCGGCTCTGGATGTGATGGAACAGCACTTACAAAGCCATGATTTTTTTGTTGCCAATCAGTACAGCATCGCTGATATTGCCTTGTATGCATACACGCATGTTGCCGAAGAAGGGAAGTTTGATTTATCTGGGTATAAAGGTATTAAAGCTTGGTTTGAGCGAGTTGAAGGGCAGCGGAATTATATTTCTATAAAATCACAAGTGTGAAATTTATCAATTCACCTTAAAACCAGAATCATCATGACCTACCTATACAGACAAGCATCTACATTAGAAAAACAAGCCATTTTTGAATTGTATCGCGTGGTTATGAGTGATTACATTTCTCAAATATGGGGCTGGAATGAAGACTGGCAAACAAACGATTTTTCTACACACTTTAACCCAGAAGAAATAACCTTAGTTTATAAAGAAAATGAACTCGTCGCTTATTCCCATATTGAAATTAAGAATGAACAGCTATACCTACGCATGATAGCTATTCATCCTGACCAGCAAAGAAATGGCATTGGAACGAAATTACTGGAATCACTTATTGCCTCTGCTAAAGAGCAATCCAAAAGCATTGCTTTAGAAGTCTTCAAAATTAATACTCAAGCCAAGCGTTTATATGAAAAGTATGGCTTTAATGTTGAAGGAGAAACGGATGCTAGCTACATTATGAGCTTATAACTAATTGACTCAGTACAGTTTTTTAACAAGGCATAGGAGATTTATTATGACTACTTTACTCACAGGCGGTTGCCTTTGTGGAGCAATTCGTTACCAATGTTCAGCAGAGCCAGTTTTTTCAGGCAATTGTCATTGCCGCGATTGCCAACAAACCAGCGGTAGTGGATATGTTGCAACTTTATTTGTTCCAGAAGGTACGGTCAATATCACCGGTGAGGTGAAATATTATGATAAAAACGGCGATAGCGGACATCGAGTCAGGCGCGGATTTTGTTCAAATTGTGGATCTCAAGTTTTTGGAATACCAGAAATGATGCCTGGTGTTTTAGGTATCCGAGCGGGAAGCCTTGATAACCCATCGTTATATCAGCCAACGGTGGATATTTACACCGCCAGTGCGCAACCATGGGACTGTATGAATCCTGATTTACCTAAGTTTCCTCAATTGCCACCTAAAAAATGAAAGCAGAAAAATTATCGACAAGCAGTTTAAGTGAATACCAAAAATAAATTTGAATTTACCCAAGCAACCCCTGACAACGCAGAAATCATAGGTTTACTGGTCGTGCAACTGACACAGGAAATCTGTGAGCGTACTCAGGCCAAACATTTTACTATTGATTTGCAAGGCACGGTTCAGCGGTGTGAAGAGCTGTTATCGGCAGGGCACTACGCGGCGATTATTGGCTGGTCAGAGCGCATCCCCGTTGCAGTTGCGACTATCACTGAAACTTACGCGCTCTATGCAGGTGGCAAGATAGGGCTTATTCAAGAATTTTATGTTCTGCCTGAGTTACGCAGTTTAGGTGTGGGTACCATGCTGATAGAGCAAGTTAAAAAATATGGAACAACACGCGATTGGTCATGTATCGAATTATGTACACCGCCGCTACCTGAATTTGAAGGTGCATTAAATTTCTATCAACATAATGGCCTCATTCCTGTCGGCGGACGTAAAATGCGACAAAACCTGACGGCAAATAGTAAAGGTTAAGCTCAAGAGTGATAGGAGCTACTCAATAAATATTTTGACTGCAATATATGAATACAATTTTTAGCTATAGTGAAGAAAGAAATCAATTGCGATTCAGATTGTTGAAAAAACACAGCTAAAAACTGTGATAAGTACTAGGAAACATAGCCCAGATACAGGCTTAAATACAATGGAAAACCAATGGAGCTAGAAAATATTGTCCCGTGGGGACGTTCATTTAATGAGTATCAGGCTATGTTCGCTTTAAGTGCGACAGATCTACAGAAAAGTATACTGGGTTGTGGTGATGGCCCTGCTTGTTTTAATGCTCAATTAACTAAAGCGGGCGGGCATATCGTCTCAATAGATCCAGTATATCAATTTAATAGCGCACAAATACGCTCAAGAATTACGCAAGTTTATCCTCAAGTCATGTCTCAGGTCGCTAAAAATGAGGCGGATTATATTTGGACAACGATTGCTAATGTTGAAGAACTGGGGCGTGTGCGCATGGAAGCCATGGAGTGCTTTCTCAACGATTTTGAACAAGGTAAAGCAGCAGGGCGATATAGACAAGCTGCATTACCTGAATTGCCTTTTACCGGTTCTGAATTTGAGCTGGCTTTATGCTCGCATTATTTGTTTCTTTATAGCGCGCATGTAGATCAGGCGCAGCATATTTTATCGATGCTGGAATTATGTCGGGCTGCCAACGAAGTCAGAGTGTATCCGCTATTATCTTTAGATGGTACTCGGTCAATACACCTTGAGCCTGTCATATCTCAGTTGAAAAAAAATGGATTTGAGGTTGCCTTGCAAACAGTCAGTTATCAATTTCAAAAAGGCGCAACTGAAATGTTAGTGGTGAAAAGGGCATAAGGAGCGAGGATTTTATTAAATCCTATAGGTCTAAGTTTCGGGTATTATTAAATCCTTACTCCTAAGTGACTTATGTCAGTATAAACAAACCTCACTTACTGAGAATAAAAAATGAACCAAAATATTCTGTCCCTTTCAATATAGAATATTAATTTACTGGTTTTTGCGAGTAGCCAAAGATAATTATTGATGTTTTGCATCAATAATGAGATGAAAATTTTGAGCTGATTGAAAAGAAAAAATAACAACCTTAATAATCAATTAGCTTATAGTGTGACTGGGATAGATTAGTTTAATTTGCATAATTGATTTTGATGCGTTACGCTGCGCATACATTAATTTGACGAGAATTGTTTTTTTATGCAAGGAATTGATTTGTTTTCTGGGGCAGGAGGGATGTCCGTTGGAGCTAGCGAGTGCGGAATTGATATTCGTTACGCGGTAGAGTCAGATAGTCATGCGGTTGCCACCTTCACTTTGAATCATAAAGAGACCCAACTTTTTAATGCTGATGTTCGACAAATAAAAGGAAGTGATTTTTTATCGCTTAACAGAGCTGAACCCGTTGTATTGTTAGGTGGGCCACCGTGCCAAGGTTTTTCCACATCTAACCAAAAAAATCGGGATTTTAATAATGAAAACAACTGGCTTTTTCGGGAGTATCTGCGGCTAGTTAATGAAGTAAAGCCTGATTGGGTTGTATTTGAAAATGTAAAAGGCTTACTAGAAACTGAAAAAGGCTTTTTTTTAGAGGCAGTGCTAAGTGGATTCAGAAAAATTGGCTATACTACGAGTCATTTTATTTTAAATTCTGCGGATTATGGTGTGCCACAAAAACGAAATCGACTTTTTATTATCGCGTCTTTGCATGGCCTAGAAGTTTCAGCGCCAGAACCAACGGTTAAAAAGCATATCACAGTGGCTCAAGCGCTTAAAGACTTGCCTGAACTTGAAAATGGCGATTCGCAAGATGAAAGAATCTATTCAGGTATTGCCAGAAATAATTATGCAAAAAGTTTGCGCGGTAAATTGCAACGTTGTTGTAATAATATTGTCACTGCCAATGCTGCGCATATAATAGAAAGGTACAGCCATATTCCACAGGGTGGAAATTGGGAAAATATCCCCAAGGACTTAATGAAAAATTATACGGATGTTTCCCGTTGTCATACAGGTATTTATCGACGCTTAAAAGAAGATGAACCTTCTGTAGTGATTGGAAATTTTCGAAAAAACATGCTGGTCCACCCTTGGAAACATCGTGGACTATCTGTACGAGAAGCCGCACGATTGCAATCTTTTCCTGACAGCTTTAGGTTTTCGGGTTCAATTGGCTTTCAGCAGCAACAAGTCGGCAATGCTGTGCCGCCGCTTCTCGCTAAAGCGGTATTTGATACTTTGATACACGACACCTAAGGATATCGGAAGATTTGATGGCTAAACATTTAAAACTAGAAGAGTTGATGATTTTTGCTCTTGAGCGGGACTTCAAAGCTGATTTAGCTCAGAGTTTTATTAGTCGCTATTTTTTAGCCAAAAATAAACTTTACACAGAGTTGCTTACATGGATTAGGGCAAATGAGTCGATGCTTACTGATCACGGCCCAGAGCATATCGATAATGTCTTAAATAATGCCTATAGATTATTAGAAAAAGAGGTTAATAATTTAGCTGATAATGATGAAAATAAAGCTAAATATAAGGGCATTGAGCTATATGTGTTATGTATGTCTATTCTTTTTCATGATGTGGGTAACTTTTTTCAAAGAGAATACCACAATCAAAATATACAGAGTATTTTGAACGATCTTTTTTCTGACTTTTTCTATGGAGATTTTAAACGCGAGAAAAATCTTATTATCAGTGCGGGCAGAGCTCATGCTGGAAGAAATACTGAGGGTGGCAAAGATACCCTAAAAGATGTTGGTGAAATTGATCATTGTGGTGGAGAAAAAATTCAGCTTAGGGATATTGCTGCTGTAGTCAGGTTGGCCGATGAGCTTGCTGAAGGACCGCAGAGAACTTGTCAGTACATGTTGTCGAAGGGGAAAATTTCACCTGAAAGCGAGATATATCATAGGTATGCTGAGTGTACTAATATTATGATTGACGCCCAAAATGGCCGCATTAACCTCGCATATGAAATCAAACTTAATTTGGACATAGATAAAAATATGTCTACGGCTGATAAAAAAAACCTCAAGGAATTTTTAGAGTTTATTCATGAAAGAATTTTTAAGCTGGATCAGGAAAGGAAATATTGTGGCTTTTATTGTGACGCATTGAAATCGATTAACGAAACTCAGGTTTCGTTCAATTTTTTAAATCAAAACCATCCAGTTGATTTTAAGTGTGAGCCATTAATTTTGACTGATTTGACTGTACCCGGTGATAAAGCAAAAAGTATTATGGAGGGCCGAGATGACTTAAAGATTGATTTCGTTATTAATGAATTAGCTACATCACTTTCTAGTATGAGTTTGCAACCTAAAACCTCTGAGAATAATCATAATCAAGAGCGGTCAATGCCAAAAAGTAGATTTAGTTTTTTTAAAGATATTTTAAAGGGAAAACAATGAATCCATTTGTGTTTAGTGGTGCTAGTAATTTAACAAATGAACAAATTCTAACTCTTTTCATTCATGACCATAATTACAGCAGATTTATCCAATCCAAAAGGAATTTCTTCTTTTGGGGAGAAAGGGGTGCCGGAAAAACCATGACACTTTTGTATAACAAGCTTGTTATGCAAAAAGAGGTTAAGGATTCTATTTCGCACAATTCACCGATTGAATATATTCCTGTTTATGTCTCATGTATTACACCATTAGTGTTTAAGCGTGAATATTTACTACTTGGGAGTGAATTTCAGGCATCAGTAGTGTCAGAACATTATTTAGCTTTATCTATGGCTTTGGCATTGATTGATGCGTTGATTGAGATTCCAGAAATCATTGAACGTATTGATCAATCTGAGCTACGGCTAGAGCTGGATTATCTTTTAGATAGCAAATTACCTGGTGCCGATAATGTTTTAAAAAGTATCAAGCTGTTTTTACGGAAGCAGTTTATACAAACCCAGCAAAAAATAAATTCACCAGAATCAGATAGCTTTTATCGTGATACGTATACATTTTCATCACTATTGATGCCTTTAATGGACATTTTCCGCTCAATGAAAATGATGCATGACTTGCATTTTATTTTTATGATGGATGATGCCCATGACCTGAATGCTTCTCAAAGGGGGGCATTAAATAGCTGGATAGCTTATAGGGATAATTCGTCTTTTAGTTTCAAAGTATCTGCTGCAAAAGTGTCAGATTATAGTTTGGCAACCACCTCTGGAGGAGCCATTTTACACGGCCATGACTACATATCTATTAATATGGAGCAAGATTTTCAGAATTTAGACTCTTCTTATGGAAAAATGGCAAAGAAAATTATTTCTAAAAGACTAGACTTAGCGGGTTTTCCAGAAGATTTTGATTCTTCAGATTTTTTTCCTGTTTCTAAGTCGCTAGAAAAGGATATTGCTAAGTGCAAAGAAAAAGCACGTATATTAGCAATAGAGAAATACGGTAATAGTGATAGTAAGAAAATCAATGATTTTGTATATAAGCATGGAAGAGCAATCTATTTTAGAGAGCGGTCACCAAAAGCAAATCGGGTTCAATATTCTGGGATGGAGACAATAATACACCTATCATCTGGGGTCATAAGAAATCTATTGGAGCCTTGTTATGTCATGTACGATGATATGATTTCTGAAACTGGATCGCCAGATAAAATTGATAAAATCAAGCCGAGTATTCAGGCTGAAGTTATTAAAAGGTTGAGTGATAGGTTTTGGGAAAGATTGCGCGATGGTATTGATAAAGAACTTCCAGACTGCTCAGTTAAACAAGCAGAACAAGTTTCATGTTTATTTCATGCTCTTGCTGACCTATTTAGGAATAGACTGCTTGATCCTAATTGTTCAGAGCCTAGAGCGATAGCTTTTACTATATCAGCGAAAACAGATAAATTAATGAGCGAATTGAAGCCTATTCTTAATTTGGCTCGGAGCGCACAGTTGCTATATATCCGAAGTGGCACAGCCAAAGATGGAGGTGCTAAAGAAGATTATTATGTCCCTAATAGAATGCTTTGGCCAGCAAGAGGGTTAGACCCTGTCGGTCAACATGCAAGAGTATCTATTCAAGCAAGTAAGTTAGTTGGAGCAATACATACTGGTAAGATTGAATATTTACCCCAACATAATCAAATGGATCCTTCTGGGAATACAATACAGGCAGATATGTTCAATGGCTAAATTCAATTATTTAATAACTTGTGCTGGCTGGGAAGATCGTTTTGTTGACGGTTTAAAAAGTAATATTGAATTACATGATATTGATAAGATCATTATTCTGCGGGTTAATGAATTTACAGAGAAGACTAAAAATAATGTAGCTAAATTAGGCGAGTTTTTAGGTAATGATGACTTTCAAGAAGTTGAGGTATCTCTCCTAGATGACGCTAAAACATGGAGAATACTAGAGGCTCTATTTGGAGACTTAGCTATATCTAGTCAGTCCTTGTGTATTGATATTACTACAATGCCACGGTTTCTTATTTGGTTTATCATGCACTTTTCTGAGTATTACAAAAATAATTCGAAGTATGTGTATTTTAAACCTGAACGATATGAAAAGTGTAATTGGTTAACTAGCGATACTGAAGAGCCTAGGCTAGTTTTCAAGCATTCTGGGATTTTTTTACCTGATCAACCAACTATACTAATAATTCAAACAGGGTTTGATATTGAAAGAGTTAATCAGTTGATATACTCCTATGAGCCAGCGAAGGTGTATTTGTGGGCTCAAACTGGAAAACAATATGATAATGCTATAGAAAATATCAATAAACATAAAGAACAACTCCAATATCAGGAAATTGAATATTTTGAGATAGATGCTTATAGAGATGATTATGGTTATGCAAGTATGGAGAGGATTATTTTAAAGACTAAGGATGAATATAATATTGTTCTTTCCTCCTTTGGTCCTAAGCCAGCTTCATTAGCTATGTTTAAATTAAATAAAGAGTACCCAGAAGTTGGTTTATCTTATGTGCTGGTAAAAAACTATAATGATTGCTACTCACATGGAACTGATATTGAAAATATAATCATAGTTGAGTGATCTTTTCGCAAAATAAAAGTAGTCAGATAAAGATGAAATACGACTCTGAATTTATTTTGTGTAGCGTCTTACCTAAGGTGAATAATTCAGTTTAAATTGCAAACGAAGCGCATCATTTTAAATTACAAATGATGCGCCTTCTACGTCGGCACATCCTGTAAGCTGAGTTATAAAATTAGTTATAAGATCACTTACGATTCAAAGCCGCTGCCGCATCTTGTTCATTGCCTGCTAAATGTGCATCGCGAGCAGGTAATACATCGGCTACCATTTCTAAACGCTTCCAGTCAGGCGCGGGTGTTTCACAGTGTTGCTTAGGAATAAAGGCTGACTCTTCAATAAGCTCCATCTTGTGAATATAACGCGGGCAATTGGGGAACATTTCTCGTATCTTTACCCGTAATACCATTTCTGCTTCAGGCCAGTGCTCTAATAAAGGATCATTGTCTTGCACAAAAGCACTGCCATTTAAACGCAGACGCGCTTGCTGTTGGAAATCAACAAATAGCAGGCTAACGAATTCATTCACTAAGACATTGCCCGCTGACATATACATGCCGCTGCCATCGTAGAGCGGAAAAGCGAGTGTCGATTCATCAATCACTTGCACTAATCCAGCACTGCCGCCTTTATAAGAGCAATTGGGACGACCTTCCTTATCGACAGTGGCGAAGAAAAACATGTTTTGTTCTTCGATAAATTCTTTATCTTCAGGGCTAATCTGGTTGCTTACTATGGCGTCTACAAGACGATCAGCCATAGGACGAGTCTCAAATTGGTCTTGCAATTTACGGTTACCTTCATGGAAAAATTCACTCATTGCTCCTCCTCGGAGTTAATATTTTGGATGCGTTATTTAGTTAGAACGGCTGGCTTCGATAAGCATGATGGCCGCTAATTTGGCGTGTTTTGCAGAGTCAGAATGGCGTTTCATCTGCTCTGATACGATAGCTCCTTCAATCAGTAGGCTTAGTTGCAGTGCTAGATTCTCTGGCTGTTTTAAATCGCACTGCTTAGCTAAATCGGTAATATAGTCGCGAAATTTATCATAAAACCCTGCAGAGACTTGGTGTATTGGGTTACTTTCAAGTGGAAATTCAGCCGAGGCATTGATAAAAGCACAACCTTGAAATTCAGGAATAGCCATCCATTCGCTAATCACATCAAAAATGGCTAATAACTTATCTTGCGGGGTATTCGCTTTATTATCAACCTGAGCCACAAACCAAGCTCGAAAATCCTCATCTCGTCTACGCAGGAACGCCACAATCAAATCATCTTTGGAAGGAAAGTATCGGTAAAGACTCATTTTAGTGGTGTTAGCGGCTTTGGCTATCGCATCAACACCGGTCGCCCGAATGCCTTGGCTATAAAAAAGTTCTGATGCCGCCAGCAGTATTTTTTCTTTTAGATTTGTGGGCATAAGTATAAAAAACAGTGATAAATAAGGTTGAGCGATACCGATCGGTATACTATAATTCAAAAAAACAATACTGATCGGTATCGTTTTAAATTATAACAAACAATTGTAAAGAGAGGAATTGATGGAAATATTATTAATTGGGGCTGTTGTCATGATGTTTGCACTGATAGCATCCGCGTGGTTGATGACTTTTGCACGCTGGTTTCCCATTAAAGGGATTGATGGCGATTTTTTAACCGACTATAAAACGCTGATTAGAGCGCATATCGATTTTGCATTAATGGCGCTGTTTTGCTTGGCTTTTTATGCCACGAAAATCCCATTACCCGTTGCGGCTTGTTGGTTCGTTGTGATTGGTGGTATTGCTAATCCTTGTGTCTTTGTTATTGCAGCTTTTGATACCAATTTTTGGGATAAAACGATTTGGAAAGTTTACACGGCGGTTAGTTTTATCGTTACCACGATTGGCTTTACTTGGGTGGGGGTGACATTCATAGATTATGCATTGTAATAGCTATTATTCAGTGTCTGCCCCCGACAACTCAGAAAAATTAATCACTTTCATTCTGATCGTTAGATAAACCAATTCAATATCACTGCTGACATTTAGTTTACTTTTGATCAGGTAATGGCAGTTGGATACAGCTTTCGGGCTAAGATTAAGGGCTTTAGCGATGTCTTCTTTAGAATGCGATTCAGCTGCATATTCGCCCCCCGTGCTTTACTTCATGCTCACCTTTGCCAATGCGCCTTGCAGTATACGCTCCGAAAATCCAGCCTTAGCAGCTGATATCGCTTGTAATTGTTGAGGGTGCTTACGATAAGACATATATAAATTAACCTGTTCTAGAGTAATGGGTTTTCCAGGCATAAAAATCTCTTGTTGATTAAATATTGCTGAAAGTTTACCAAAACCGGTTAAGTTAGTTGTCGCGTACCGGCCAAGCTAATTGTCGCCTGGTACCCTCTCCTACTGGAGAGGGGGGGAGGAGAGTAAAATAAAGGCTTTACCTATTGTTCCTCATCCAACCTTCTTTCTCTGGAGAAGTCTTTTAGACTTGTGTAGATACTTATGTGCCTTGGGCCGAAGGGGAGCATAGTTATTTTTT
>Ga0209081_1002144_pt1 | contig 11561 bp, 11 predicted proteins | sample GOMGulsemesocosm_4_FD_184636 | JGI IMG/M metagenome (GOLD analysis project Ga0209081, IMG submission 184636) | Methane-oxidizing microbial communities from mesocosms in the Gulf of Mexico - GOM15B Gulf of Mexico (SPAdes) (version 2) | ecosystem: Environmental > Aquatic > Marine > Cold seeps... | reverse complement strand
AAATTATTCATTAGATTTAACCTTATTCAGCTTCAATAGTTGAGCCCTCTTGGCTGAGTGGCAGAGTGGTTATGCAGCGGCCTGCAAAGCCGTGGACAGCGGTTCGATTCCGCTCTCAGCCTCCAATTACATCTCTTCCTTCTTTAGTACGTGTGTTTTTATTGTATTGATCTATACTCGTTTATAGTTTTTAAACGCAAGGTATGTGATGACGCCGAAACGACTTCTGTTGTTTACTTTGATATCTGCCTCGATGCTTATTTTTGTCATGAGCCTCTTGTCTTATCTTGGCAATAGATTATTAATTGAACGTAGTCCATTGATAGAAGCTTCAGAGAAAATAAAACTTGAAGCTACTACAGCCCATTTATGGTTTGAAGAAATCATGGGAGGGGATTCAACAGAGTCTATTGAAGCTGTGTTTGAGCATATAGATTCTGCAGACTGGTACGCCAACGCAATGCTTGAAGGTGGTGAAAATGCAGATGGAGAGTACTACCCCTTAGTAGACCACTCTATGCGACAACAGATGGTTTCTGTACGTCACGAGCTTGCAAGTTTCAGAGCGATTGCGGTTAAGCGTTATGATAATTTTGCAGAGTCTGTTCCCGGAACAGATATTGACTCGCAGTTTGATAAGGTTTTTCGTGACTTTATTAAGCATGCAACTCTTGTTGAAAGCCTAGTAAAGGCTCAGATAAGAGAGGAGTTTAAGCAATACCAAACTATTAGTTCTTCTTTGATTGTTGTTTCTGCTTTATTGTCGTTATATTTGAGTAGCTTTTTATACCAACGCGAGAAGCTTAGAGAGAGCTTGATGGGCTCTTTGAAAAAAGCGACAGCATCAATTGAGCAAAAGAACCTCGAGTTGAATAAGCTTGCTCATTACGATGCTCTTACCGGGTTGCCGAATAGGGTTTTATTTCTTGACCGACTTGATCAAGCAATGATTCATGCTATGCGAACGCAGTCATCGGTTGCTATTTTGTTTTTAGATTTAGATCACTTCAAGGAAGTTAATGATCAGTACGGGCATCAACAAGGTGATAATTTATTGAAGCAAGTTTCTCAGCGAATGATTAGCTGTACACGAGCAGAAGATACCGTTGTTCGCATTAGTGGTGATGAGTTTGTTGTTATATTGAGCGGGCTTGAAGATGTGACTGCGGCAATTGATGTAGCCAATAGAGTTGCAGGGGAATTAATACATACGCTGCAGGTGCCTTTTGAATTGGATGGGCCAGAGGTTTATATCACGGGCAGTATTGGCGGGGCTATTTATCCTGATGACAGCAGTAATGGCGAGGAGTTAACGAGGTTTGCTGATAGCGCCATGTACCATGCTAAGTCATTAGGGAAAAATAATTTCCAGTTTTACTCGGAGGTACTCAACCAGCAGTCACTGCGTAGAATGGAGACAATACGAGAGCTAAGGCTGGCAATAGAAGAAGACCAGTTGGAACTTTACTTTCAACCGCAATGGCAGCTGAAAACGGGGTGCATCTCGGGGATGGAAGTGCTTGTTCGTTGGCAGCACCCAGCCCGTGGGCTTGTTTTTCCCGATGAGTTTATTGGTGTAGCAGAAACGTGTGGTCTTATACAAAAGCTAGACCTTCTGATCATGGAAAAGGCGTTTAAGCAAAATAAAGAGTGGAGAGGACAGGGGTTAAATTTTGGCACTATGTCAATTAATGTATCGCCCGTGTGTTTTTTCCGACCTGATTTCGTTGCTAATGTTGCTCGCTTGATTCATAAATTTGATATTCAGGCCGGCATAATTGAACTTGAGATACTAGAATCAGTTCTTGTTGAAAACGATGAAAATGCACAGCATGTTTTGCAAGAGCTAAAAAGGTTAGGCGTAAAAGTAGCTATTGATGATTTTGGTACAGGTTACTCATCAATGGCTTATTTAAAAGATTTTGAGGTAGATACGTTAAAAATTGACAGAGCTTTTATTGCTGATTCTACGAAAGGCAGCAAATCCAAGTTGATTTTGAAGAATATGATAAAGCTAGGGCTTGATTTGGAGCTAAACGTTATCGCCGAAGGTATTGAAACTATTGAGCAAGAAGAGATGTTGAAAAGCTTTAACTGCAATATTGGTCAGGGGTACTTGCTTGCAAAGCCATTGCCATCGAAAGATTTTGTTGAGCTTCTTCAAGTTAAAAATACTGATAATGTTATCAGCCTAAAAACGTTGAAATAAAAGCAGGCGAGATTCAGCCCGAATAGCCCCGCTTTTCTTATTTCTTTTTAAACAGTTTATAAAGTTTTAATGTACAATTTTGATATAAGAAATGCATTGTTAAGTAATGCCTTCTTGCGCTGTTTTATCGGCTTTGAAAGGTTTTATTTGACCAGTTAATAAATATAAGGAAGAGGCTTAATGAGTTCAAAGATTATTTATACACATACAGACGAAGCGCCATTGCTAGCTACTGGCTCTTTGTTTCCTATCATTAAAACATTTGCATCGGCTGCGGATATTGATATTGAGTTGAAAGATATATCGTTGGCAAGCCGTATTATTGCTACGTTTTCAGATATATTGCCCGCTGAACAACAAGCGCCTAATGCGCTCGTTGAGCTGGGGGAATTAACGCAAGATGCAACAACAAACATCATTAAGCTGCCTAATATCAGTGCGTCTATTCCTCAATTAAAAGAAGCCATTAGTGAGTTGCAAGAAAAGGGCTATAACATTCCGGCTTTTCCAGATGATCCACAAACGGATGATGAGCGCACATTACAAGCAAAATACGGAAAAGTTTTAGGCAGCGCGGTTAACCCCGTTTTGCGTGAAGGTAATTCAGATAGGCGTGCACCGAAAGCAGTAAAAGAGTACGCACAAAAGAACCCGCATAGCATGGGTAGGTGGAGCCAGGCTTCACGTACGCACGTATCACACATGCACTCAGGTGACTTTTATCATAATGAAAAAAGTTTAACGCTAGATAAAGACGGCAGCGTTAAGATTGAGTTCGTCGCTAAAAATGGTGATGTAACTGTTCTTAAAGAAAGCACGCCAGTATTAAAAGGTGAAATTATCGATAGCATGGCGATGAGCAAGAAGGCGCTATGTGAATACCTTGAAGCAGAGATGGAAGACGCAAGGGAAACTGGCGTGATGTTCTCTTTCCACGTTAAAGCAACGATGATGAAAGTGTCTCACCCAATCGTATTTGGTCATGCCGTTAAAATTTACTATAAAGACTTGTTTGAAAAGCACGGTAAGTTGTTTGATGAGTTAGGTGTTAACCCGAATGATGGTTTAAGCAGTGTTTATGATCATATTGAAAAGCTGCCTGAGTCTATGAGAGAAGAAATTCTAGCTGATATGCATGCGTGTTATGAAACACGACCTGAATTGGCTATGGTGGATTCTGCAAAAGGTATTTCAAACTTGCATACACCGAATGAGGTGATCGTAGATGCTTCTATGCCTGCAATGATTAGAGCAGGCGGTAAAATGTGGGGTCCTGACGGTAAGATGAAGGATACTAAAGCCGTGATGCCTGAAAGTACTTTCGCTAGAATTTACCAAGAAATGATTAACTTCTGTAAAACCCATGGTGCATTTGACCCAACAACAATGGGCACAGTGCCTAACGTAGGGCTTATGGCGCAAAAAGCAGAAGAGTATGGTTCGCACGACAAAACATTTGAAATGCAGGGTGAAGGCTCTACACGTATCGTTGATGATGCGGGCAATGTATTGTTAGAAATGGATGTTGAAGAAGGTGATATTTGGAGAATGTGCCAAGTTAAAGATGCGCCTATTCAAGACTGGGTGAAACTTGCTGTAACACGTGCTCGCTTATCCGCTACGCCAGCCGTTTTCTGGTTGGATGAATATCGTCCGCACGAAAAAGAGCTAATTAAAAAAGTAAGACTTTATCTTAAAGACCATGATTTGACAGGCTTAGATATTCAAATTATGTCGCAAACACGTGCGATGCGTTATACGTTGGAACGTATTTTACGTGGCGGAGATACTATTTCTGTAACAGGGAATATCCTGCGTGATTACTTAACCGATTTGTTCCCAATTTTAGAGTTAGGAACAAGTGCAAAGATGTTATCTATCGTGCCTCTTATGGCTGGTGGTGGTTTGTTTGAAACGGGTGCGGGTGGTTCAGCGCCGAAGCATGTTAAGCAACTGGTAGAAGAAAATCATTTGCGTTGGGATTCATTAGGTGAGTTCTTAGCTATTTGTGCATCGCTAGAACATACTGCCGAAACTGACGGAAATGAAAAAGCAGGAATTTTGGCTAAAAAGCTAGATGAAGCAACGGCTAAATTATTAGATACGGGTAAATCTCCTTCGCGTAAAACGGGTGAATTAGATAACCGTGGCAGTCATTTTTATATTGCTTTGTATTGGGCGCAAGCACTTGCTGAGCAAACTGAAAACGCAGAGTTGCAGGAAGCTTTCAAGCCTTTAGCAAAAGCGTTGACTGATGGAGAAGAGCAAATCGTTAGTGATTTAACGACCGACCAATGGCATGCCGTTGATATTGGGGGTTATTACCTTCCAGACCAAGAGAAGATTAACGACATTATGAGACCTTCTGCACTATTTAATGAAGCGTTGAAAGTAATGGGGTAAACCACTAAATAAATTAAGTGGAAAGAAGTATTAAGCCTGATGCAGTAAATGCATCAGGCTTTTTTATGCCGATTAGAAAGTTTTAGTCTTGTTGTAGGGCAGCCTGTTTTGCAGCGCGCATTAGTGGCTCATAAGACGTTCCTTGCGTAGGGAACTCAGCAGCACCTAGTTTTATTTTTAGCTGAATAGAGGAGCCGTCACTGAGTTCAAGCGTTTGTGCAAACTCATTACTTAGCTTCTCTATTAATGTATTTGTGTGTCGATCACTGGTTTTAATGGAAAGGTTAGTGAATACCATGTCGCCTAGGTGTGCATAAATATCAGAATCACGAGCTGTAATAACAAGACGTTCAGCGATAGTTTTTATAATAAGGTCTTTTTGCTTGCTGCTTATCTCATCGTGTTGACAATCAAAAGACATATATAGCATGACTACTTTTGCATGTGTGCGGGCGCTAAACTCAAGTAAGTCTTTGGTTTGTTCAATAAAAGTACTTTCGTTTGCTAGTTTGGTACGTGGTGTTTTATCTTCTTGTGTATTGGCGTTCATTTAGCCCTTAATTTATATGATGGTGGATGCTCTAAATATGGCTGATTTTCAATTTTTTACCAGTAAAAAATTGAAAATAGTTTGAAGTAGAGGCTTGGCCGTACTGCGTCAAATTGACGCAGGCACTCGTTGTTGAAAAAGTATCTGTTAAAGTAGGAGTAGGCTCCTAAAAATAACGATAAATGACCAATCTACTTCCCAAAACAACATCCGCAGCTACAGACGAGAATTTAAGACACTTATTGTCGTTGCGGGCATTAAATGTAGGGGGGCAGTTAGTTGCTATTTTATGGGCTACTTATTACCTGGATATTGTGTTGCCAACACAACCCCTCGCAATAATCCTAACCAGTTTGATGGTTTGGAGTTTGTTTAGTCTGCTGCTGCTAAAAAAGAAAGCGAAGGTGACGGATAATGCGTTCTTTTTCCAATTAATTGTAGATGTTGTTGCACTAACAGCACTTTTATATTTTACCGGTGGGGCAACAAACCCTTTTGCTTGGTTTTTATTGGTTCCGCATAGCATCGCATCTACATTGCTCTCTCGCCGTTATGTATGGCTAATGGCTATTGTCACCTCTTTATCGTATACCTTAATTGTATTTTATTACCGCCCCTTAGTTCATATTGATCATCCGATGGAAATGGGCTTGGGTGAGCATTTTGCTGACCATGTTATGGGTATGTGGATCGGTTTTGTTCTATCGACATGTCTGATGGCGTATTTTGTAGCGGGTATGGCTGAATCCTTAAGGAAAAGGAATAAGTTACTGGCTGATATGCAGGAGAGAATATTTAGAGATGAGCGCCTAGTAGCTTTGGGTACCTTGGCAACAGGTGCAGCACACGAATTGGGTACGCCGCTGGGAACGATGGATGTTGTTGCGCATGAACTGGAGTTAGAGCTTCAAGAGGCGGGTGATGAGGATAGCAGGGGGAAGCTATTAATTATTCAAGGGCAAATTAAGCGTTGTAAAAACGTGTTGATGACGATTACTGAAACAGCAACGGGTGATAAGTATGACTCTGGGCAGCTGTTGCCGGTAGATGAGTACTTAACGCATGTTTTAAATCGTTGGAGAATATCAAATTTAAACATTAACTTAATACAAGAGACTAATAGTGAGGGGGTTCCGCCCTCGATTATTTCTGATGTGGCGTTAACACGGGCACTGCTTAATGTTTTAGATAACGCAGCGTATGTATCGCCCGACCATATAAACCTCATGCTTGATTGGGATGGTCGTATGATTTATATAGCTATTGAAGATGAAGGTTGTGGCATGAGCGAGCTTCAACTTGATAGATTAGGGAAGCATACAGTGTCTTCTAAAGAAGAAGGTTTAGGGCTTGGAGTTTATATTACAAAGGCAACCATTGAGCGCTTGGGTGGAAATATTAATTGGAAAAATCGTGAAAAAGGCGGTGTTTTAGTGAACATAAGCTTGCCGTTAAATACATAAAAGGATTGGATGAAATGAGTGAATGCAAAGCAAAAATGCTTATTATTGATGATGATGAGATTTATTGTGAAGTGTTAAAAGGCGCATTTAAAAAGCGTGGTTTTGATACCGTAACAGCGTGTAATGAAGAGCAAGCGGTTGAGCAAATAGATAATTTTAAACCAGAATTTGCGGTGGTTGACTTACGTTTGGATCAAAGTTCGGGCTTACATCTTATTAAGCGGCTTAAGGAGCAAAACGAAGAGACTAATGTGGTTATGCTGACGGGGTATGCCAGCATAGCAACGGCGGTAGAGGCTGTTAAGCTAGGTGCGATTCAGTACATTACTAAGCCAGCGAATGCAGATGAGATTCTTGCTGCTTTCTCAATGGAAGGGGCTGATTCAGATGTCGCTTTGGCAGGGCAACCCTTGTCGGTTAAACGTTTAGAATGGGAACACTTGCAAAAAACGTTATTGGAGTGTGATGGAAATGTTTCTGAAGCTGCTCGACAATTGAATATGCATCGACGGACGTTGCAGCGCAAATTGGCCAAGCGGCCTGTTAGGCAATAAACTTAGCTATAAACCACGTAACCACTCAGGAACAAGCTCTGTGGCACCATTAGCCGCGGCACTTAACTGAGCGAGGAGAGCATCTTTATCTTTTGGCAAAACGCCTTTTAAAGGCAGTGCGTTAGACGCATGATTTGAACGAAAAATAACGCTCTTTTCAGGTGATATTAAAGAAATAAGTAAAACCTGTTCATTTAAAATATTTTGATCAGATTGCGGTAAAAACTCGCGGTTTTGACGCTGAAACTTCTGTTGATACTCTTCAGCGATAGAATCGTCCAACGTGAGCTGTAAGGTAGACACGTAGGTTAAGTTCAACGTATTAATTAACTTGGCTGTTTCCTCAATATGCTCTTGCCAGTAATGCAGCCCTCCTAAACCCAAAATAACCGTGGCAGAAACTTGAAACCCAGCATCTGTCGCTTTTTGTAAGCCCGTTTGCATTTTGCTGGGCGTTGCGCCTTTTGTAATGCACTTAAGTAGTTTAGCGCTGCCTGTTTCTACGCCATAGTAAAGCAATGTTAACCCCGCTTCTCGTAAGGCAAGAAGTTCCTCCGGTGTTTTTGTTAGTAGATTATTGGGTAAGGCGTAACTGCTAACGCGCTCTAGCTGTGGGAAGCTTGCGTGTAAGCTCTGCAATATTTTAAGCAATGTTTCCGTATCACGATATAAAGCATCGCCATCGGCTAAGAATATGCGCTTTGTATACGGTTGAGTCTGTGCCGCCTGTTGGATTTCTTGTAAAACCTTATCGATAGGTTTTTCACTGAATGACTTCTCTCTATACATAGAACAAAAGCTGCAACGGTTAAAGCTACAGCCTTCAGTTACTTGAAATATTAAGCTGTTGGCCTCTGAAGGAGGGCGATATAGGGGGTAGCTATAATTCATAAAAGAAGTTTTTTTAAATAAATAACGAAAACTTCATTGTCCACGCTTGATTGATGGAACGCAATGATGGACAATCCTCATCCTAATTTGCACCAATGAACAATGGTGACTCATGTCGGTCCCCTCGCAACGTGAAATTGTGAACTCCGCCAGGCCCGGAAGGGAGCAACGGCAGCAGTGGAATCGTGTGCCGGGGTGTGGCTGGCATGAGTTACCACCCATTCTTTTAGTTTCTAATCCCCCAAAAATTCGTACAAATACGCAACGCTTTGTTACCCTATTCAGTCTATGAGTTATAAAGTCTTTGCAAGAAAATGGCGTCCTTTAAATTTTGCCCAAGTTGTCGGGCAAGAGCATATTGTGCGCGCCCTAATGAATGGCCTCGAAAATGATCGCTTGCACCATGCGTATTTGTTTACTGGTACACGAGGTGTCGGTAAAACGACCATTGCCCGTGTTCTAGCGAAAGCACTTAACTGCCCGAATATTGTTGATGCAGAGCCTTGTGGCAAGTGCTCAACATGCCTAGATGTAGATCAAGGCTGCTACCCCGATTTAATTGAAGTGGATGCTGCGTCACGCACAGGCGTGGATGACACGCGAGACTTACTAGAAAACGTTCAATATTCACCAAGTCGTGGCAAATACAAAGTGTATTTGATCGATGAGGTTCATATGTTTTCTAAAAGCAGTTTTAACGCGCTGTTAAAAACATTAGAAGAACCGCCGGAACACGTTAAATTTTTACTGGCGACGACAGACCCGCAAAAAATGCCAGTGACTGTGTTGTCTCGTTGTTTGCAATTTAACCTGAAGCGTTTGTTGCCTGATCAAATAGAAGGGCAGTTTAAGCTTATTTTAGACAGCGAAAGTATCGCATACGAACCACAAGCAACAGAGTTATTAGCACGTGCTGCCGATGGCAGTATGCGAGATGGATTGAGCTTGCTAGATCAGGCTATTGTTCATGGCGACGGCAGTTTAAAAGAAGCGGATGTTATTGATATGTTGGGCAGTGTGGCAAGAGAGCCCGTGCTTGATTTGCTTAATGCCTTGCTAACAAAGGACGGCAAAAGTGTTTTAGACAGTATTCAAAAGCTGGATGAGTTTGCTCCAGATTATGCCGAAGTTTTACAGTCTTTATTACGGTACCTTCACCAAATAGCAGTCTGCCAAATTGCCGGAATAGATAATGATGACTCAACATTGGAAGCAATGTCGCAGGCATTAACAAAAGAAGACGTGCAGCTGTATTATCAAATTGCACTGATTGGTCAAAAAGACCTGCCGCTCGCACCAACACCTAAAGTTGGTTTTGAAATGGTATTACTTAGGATGCTTGCGTTTGCACCAGTTGATATGAGTGGTGGTGTAGAACCTGTAGCGGCTAAACCAGTGGCAGCACCTACTCCTAAGCCTTCGGTTGCAACTCCGAGCCTTGCGGACGTAAAAAGTACGCCCCAAATAACGGTTCCAGCCGCGGCCCCGTCAGCACCAAAAAGGGCGCCAAAACTAACAATTCCTGAAAAAAAAACTCTTGAAAATATAGAGCCGATTAAAGCTCCTGTTATTCCAGAGGTTAAAAAACCAGTAAAACTGCAGGTAGAGCAACGTATAGAGCCATTAGCGAATGTTGTTGAGGTTAAACCTCAGGCTGTTAAAGAAGATATGGCATGGCATGATCTTGTCCCCACGTTAGGCTTAGACCCAATGACGCTACAGCTGGCAAACAATGCAACGTTATTCAGCGTTAAGGGTAGTGAGTGTGAATTAAAGTTAATGAGTGGGCATGTCTCGTTAAATAAAAAATCCGAACAGAATTTGCAAGAAGCGTTGTCGCGGCACTATGGCCGCAAGCTTGATCTCAAGCTGATTGCAGGAGCTAAAGATATTGTTACGCCAAATACCATTGCAAGCGATAAAGTCGCCAATAGGCAGCAACAGGCGGAAGAAGAAGTAAGAAATAATCCTATAGTGAAAAAAATAATGGATGTTTTTGACGCTACAATTATAGATGGCTCTATCAAGCCAATAGACTAACTAAAAAGTACAGTACGGAGAAATAATGAAGAATCAATTAGGCGATTTAATGCAGCAAGCGCAAAAAATGCAAGAAAAGATGCAGGAAGCGCAGCAAAAATTGGCAGAACAAGAAATAACCGGTGAATCTGGTGCCGGCTTGGTCAAAATAGTCATGACGGGTAAATACGAAGCACGTAAGTTAGCGATTGATCCAAGTTTAATGGCCGATAATGACCAGGAAATGTTGGAAGACCTTATCGTCTCTGCGATTAATGATGCAGTTCGTAAAGTAGAAAGTGAAAACAAAGAAAGCATGGCAGGAATGACCGCTGGTTTGCCGTTACCTCCTGGTTTTAAACTGCCGTTTTAAAATGCAATCAGAACCTATTCTTCATGATTTGATGCAAGCATTGCGCTGCTTGCCTGGTGTTGGGCAAAAGTCAGCTCAGCGTATGGCATTTCATTTGTTAGAAAGGGATAGGCAGGGGGCATTTAGATTAGCGCAGAGCTTGGCTGAAGCAGTGGATAAGATTGGTAACTGTCTGGTATGCCAAACTCTTAGCTCAACAGATGAATGTGGGCTTTGTGCAGATGAACGGCGGGATCAGCAGCTGTTATGCATTGTCGAAACGCCAACCGATGTGATGGCGATAGAGGGTGCAACTTCATTTAATGGTTTGTACTTTGTTTTGAATGGGCGTTTATCACCACTGGATGGCTTAGGGCCAGCAGAGATTGGCTTGGATAAGTTGGCTAATCGCCTAGCATTAGGGGAAATAAAAGAAATTATTTTAGCCACAAACCCAACCGTTGAAGGCGAAGCAACCGCGCATTACATTAGCGAAATGGCAAAGAAACATAGTGTAGTAGCAACGCGTATTGCACACGGTGTTCCCTTTGGTGGAGAGCTTGAGTACATTGATAGTGGCACGTTATCGCACGCGTTTAGTGGGCGTAGTGAAGTTTAGGAGCAAGTAATGAGTGATTGTTTATTTTGTAAAATGGTTGCAGGCGAAATAAAGCCTGATGTGGTGTATGAAACTGACACTGTATTGGCTTTCAGGGATATTAACCCACGAGCGCCAACGCACGTTTTAATTATCCCTAAAAAACATATTTCAACTTTAGTGGATGTGGCTCCTGAGGACACCTTATTGATGGGTGAAATTATGCAAGCAGCAAATAAAGTGGCTGAACTAGAAGGTTTGCAAGAGTCGGGCTATCGAACTATTTTTAATTGCAAAAAAGATGGTGGGCAAGAGGTTTACCATATTCATCTGCACCTATTAGGTGGCAGAGCCATGCAGTGGCCGCCTGGTTAGTAACTGAGTTTATCTAATAATTTTAAGTAGCGTAGATAACGCTGCTTCGTCATTCCACCGTTTTCAATGCCATCCTTTACTGCGCACTTAGGTTCTTTAATGTGCATGCAATTTGAATACTTACATTGTTCGGATAGCTGGTGTATT